>Ga0310331_10030_pt1 | contig 22942 bp, 34 predicted proteins | sample LakMicMDCLOrngC5_FD_195545 | JGI IMG/M metagenome (GOLD analysis project Ga0310331, IMG submission 195545) | Enriched freshwater cyanobacterial communities from Lake Michigan, Michigan, United States - MI23.DCL.Orng.C5 (v2) (version 2) | ecosystem: Environmental > Aquatic > Freshwater > Lake...
CGCTGCTCCACCACGACCCCAACGGCGAGGCCGACCTGTTGCACGGCGGCTATGTGAGCACCGCCATCGGCAGCGGCCGTGCCCAGGCCTACTCGGAGCGCCACTGGGGGCGACGCTGGATGGTGGAGGGGCCGGGCAGCGGTTGGTGGCTGGAGCTGAGCTGAGCCGCTCAGCCCAGGGCCGGCGCCAGCTCCAGGGGGCACAGCAGGGGGGTGAGCAGCGGCGCTGGCAGCCGACAGGTGCGCCAGTCGCCGTTGGCGGCGCACACCTCAACCCCGATCAAGGCCAGCAACGAATCGAGGCAGCCCTCAAGGCCCCCCTCGAAGCAGCCCTCAACGCCGCCCTGCTCGAGCCAGGCCACCGCATCGGCGATGGCCTCCTCGAGGCTGGCGTAGAGCACATCGAGCTGGCGATGGGGCTCGCAGCAGCCATCGATCAGGCGATAGAGCCGCTGATCAGGTCTCTGGGTTGAGCGGTGCGAGCCCCATCCAATCGGCATGGCCACTCCATCCGGGAATTCAGCCTGCTGAGCTGGAGCGGTGCTGTCTGGCCCTCGCAACAGAGCTTCAGAAACCGGAAGGGGGCGCTGATCCCGAACCCGATCTGCTGTTTGTTGGCCCTCACCGGCAAACCCGTGACGATGCGCCCATTAGGGACCGGGCCCATGATCATCATTCAGCGCTACGACCGGGTCAGCGACACCTGGGTGGACGAGATCGTGCGACACGCCAGTTGGCAGGCGCACAAAACCGCCCGGGCCAAGTCGATCTGCAATGGCAACGACTACCGCATCGTCTCGGGATACAGCGGTGCGGTGCTCGAAACCATCCTGGCGGCGGAGCAGAGCCACAGCTGAGCACCATGGAGCCGGCAGCGATCTACGGGCATCACCAACCCCTGCACCGGCAAGTGCTCGCGGCCTGCGAAGGCTGGCGGATCGCCCTCTGCAGCGGCAACGCCCAGGTGACGGTGATCACAAAGCTGCTGCTTGAGCAGACGCTGAACAGCCGCTCGATCGCGGAGCTGTTGGCACAGCTCCCCGAGGCCAACGAGCCATTGTTGGTGATCAGCGACGACAACCTGCCCGACGGCGGCGCCGACCTGTTGATGGACCAGGTGCGGGCCCGGCCAGGCCAGGGGCTGGTGCGCTTTCTGATCGTGTTGCCCCTGGCCATTGCGGACGAACGGCTGCAGCAGCTCTGGCAGCAGGGGGCCGATGCGCTGCTGAGCCTGGAGAACGGCGGCAGCGGCCTGGGGCTGCGCATGATCCTGGCCCTGGTGGCCGGCGGCAGCAGTCTCGATCCCAGCTTTGATCGGCGGCTGCGCCAGAGGGCCCGGGCCCGCAGCGGCGACTGCCTGCACCCGCTCCTTACCCCCACGGAACAAGACCTGTTGCTGGCCCTGGCGCGCGGCCGCAGCAGCCGCGAGATCGCCGCCCTGCGGCAGGTGCGCTGCGACAGCGTGCGCCGCCAGATCAGCCACCTTTACCGCAAGGCGGATGTGTGCAATCAGCGCAGCCTGCTGGCCTGGGCCCTAGAGCAGGGGCTGCTGCGGCCGGCCGATCTGAGCGGCCCCTGACCCCAGCGCCTCAGGGGATATCCCTGGGCGACTCCGCCTGCCGCTCAAGCCAATAGGCCGCGAGGTTGGAGAGGGAGCGACCCTGCTGATCGCTGCTTGTGACTAACGCTTGATACACCGACCACGACACCGTGATCGTGATGCGCAGGGGCCTGCGCAGGTTGAAGCCGCCAGCAGCGACAGGGGGCACAACGAGGACAGGCTTGCGTGAGGCGCCAGACATCTGGACACAATCAAATCCAAAGAAAGTATTAACCGATACCGAGCCCCAGGGGTGATGCGGAATGTTTTTTTTGGGGGGGGGGCATTCGCACGCAGGCATCAAGCGGCCAGCGACAGCACAGATCCAAGCCTGGAATATAAGACAGGGCCTAGATCTTTGCCCGTCTTATGCACATCTTGCATGCAGAAATCTGCAGCAAATGAGCGGCACGCCAACCCGGCGGAGATGTGTAGAAACGTTGAGCAAGAGGCCCCAGTTGGGGACTTAGTCCCCGTGGGGGAACAAACCATCATGCAAGGCATGGCTGCCCTCCATCAGCACCAGGGTGGCCACAGCCCAGATCAGAGCAATCACCCAACCGTTGCGGTTTTCCTGCTGAGCGCCGCTCCACATCGCCCCTTGCACCGTGAAAGCGATGAACAGCGAAAACCCTTGAAAGAGCCCAAAGGGTCGTAACCGTGTGGCATCTCAACGCCAGGAAGCCGTCTCACCATCCTGGCAACAAGATTGAGCCACGCAATCGCTCAACCGCTTAGCCACCAGTAAGGCATCCAGCGGCACCAGCTGGCATTGCTGCGGATGCTGGGGCAACCAACCCTGGAGCAGGCGGCGATGGCCCAGCCGGATGGGGCGGGGCAGTTCGAGCCGTTGCCCCAGGAATGGCAACCACAGCTCAGCGCCACTGGCATCGCGCCAGGGCTCAAAACCAGCCACTTCCACCAGCTGCTGAATCTGGCTTTGGCCGCGGCTGATGGCGGTGAGATACGCCACGCCCCTGAGCTGCGCGTGCCGCAGCGGCAGGGGCATCCAAAAGCCACGTTCCGCGGCGTTCGCCATCGCCTCGCGGTGATGGTGGGTGAACAACACCTGCACATCCATCGGGATCACGGTCACTCCTGCCGTTGTGACCGCGGCAGGGCCCACGGCTCCGCCCACAGCCGTGGCAGCGCCCAGGCCACACCTGTGGCCCACCACGCCCCACGGCCATGGCGAAACCCAGGCCACGGCTGTGGCCTCCCCCTGTGGCCAGCGGCGATCTCAGCGGCGGCGGCCGCCGCCGGGCCGCCCAAAACTCAGGTTGTCTTCCGGGAGACAACGGGCCAAAAGCATTGCTATCACTGAGTTTTTCGGGAGGATGCCGATGCATCGATCCACCCCCCAGCGCCCCCACCGCTCCCCGGCACGGCGCCCCATGAACGCCCAACAGCGGGCCTTCGCCTGCCGGCACCTGGGCCTAGCCCACCAGCAGGCCCAACGCTTCGCCCGCAACTGGGCCATGCCCGTTGAGGAGCTGATCGGCCCCGCCTACGAAGGGCTCTGCAAAGGCGCCATTGGCTTCGATGCCAGCCGCGGCCATCGCCCCTCCAGCTACCTGGTGGCCAAGGTGAAGGGGGAGCTGCTGCACCACCTGCGCGACACCGGCTTTGCCCTGCGCATCAGCCACAGCCTGCGCGAGCTCTGGATCCGCTCCCGCAGGCCCCGTGCCCTGGGCCTCAGCGACGCGGAGATCGCCGCGCAGCTGCGGGTGCCGCTGCCCACCTGGCTGGAGTGCCGGCGGGCCTGCGGCCAACGGCCGGCTCCCCTGCCTGAGGACTGAGCCCAGGCCTCAGGGGCGCCGCCACACCGCTTGGATCTGGGGCCACCAATCACGGGGCTGGTCGTTGGAGCGCAGGCTGAGGCTGAGCATCGATCCGGCCAGGGCCACGCCTCCACGCCGCCCCAGCGCCAGCAGGTGCAGCGGCACCGCCAACGCCAGCAACACCCAAGCGAGCAGGTGCAGGTGATAGGCCAGGTGGTGCAGCTGGCCCTGCCGCAGCCAGTCCTCCTGCATCGCCTTGCCGCTGCCCACAGCCAGCCCCAGGGCCAGCAGTGGCAGGGCATTGCCCAGCTGGCGCAACCGCCAGCGCCCGATGCTCAGGGCATACAGGCCAAACAGCAGCGCCACGGGCCACAGGGCCACGCCGATGCTGCCGTGCAGATCGATCCAGTCGCCGGGCAGGGCGACTGGCAACCGCCCCCAGCGGCCGTCATAGCGGCTGTACACCACCAGCCCACTGAGCCAGGCCAGGGGCAGCAGGGCCGCCGTCAGGCCATGCAACAACCGCAACAGGGAGGGCTGATAGGGGCGGGGCACAACGGCGGTGCGAGCAGCCCCGGAACCCTAGGAAGCCTTGCTGAACCCGTGATGTTCACCCCTGATTTGATCCGCTGGCTGTGTTGCAGCCGGGGAAACCCGCATGCCTGGGCCGCCTTCGAGCAAGGGGCCTGGCTGGCGGAGCTGGAGTTGCTGGAGCTGGGGGACGCCGTGCAGCGGCGGGCCCAGCAGGCCGACGGCTACACGGGAGAGTTGTTTGATCTGATGGTGACCATTGCCGATGTGCTGGAGCGGGAGCACGGCTGGAGCGCTGAGCACTCGGAGGCCTGGCTCAGCCGCATGGGGGTCTGGGGGGAGCCCTGAAGCAGCCCTCGCACCACTCGTCTCAGCCTGCCCCCGCAGCCCGAACAACGCACAACTACAGCGGTTTGCCTGATACCAAAAAATGTTTACCGTGCTACGATTTGAAAACTTCCTTAACATTTGGGAACGGCCCGCATGTTCACGCTCGACAAAGCCTCCCAAATCTTTCCGGACACCCGCTCTGCGGATGTGGTGCCCGCGATCACCGCCCGGTTCCAGCTGCTGAGCGCTGAAGACCAGCTGGCCCTGATTTGGTACGCCTACCTCGAGATGGGGCGCACCATCACCATCGCGGCCCCCGCCGCCGCGCGCATGCAGTTCGCCGAGGGGATCCTCAACGAGATCAAGGCGATGGACTTTGTCCAGCAGAGCCAGGTGATGTGCGACCTGGCCAACCGCGCCGACACCCCCATCGGCCGCGCCTATGCAATCTGGTCGGTGAACATCAAGCTGGGCTTCTGGTACCAGCTGGGCCAATGGATGGCCGCCGGCAGCGTGGCCCCGATTCCCGAGGGCTATCAGCTCTCCGCCAACGCCGCCGCCGTGCTGCGCTCTGTGCAAGAGGTGGAGCAGGGCCAGCAGATCACCCTGCTGCGCAATTTCGTGGTGGACATGGGCTTTGACCCCGCCAAGGGCGAGGGCCAGCGGGTGATGGAGCCCGTGGCGCCCCCCACACCGGAGGAGCAGCGCAAGAAGGTCTTCATCGAAGGGGTGATCAACCCCACGGTGAACAGCTACATGGATCTGCTGAACGCCAACGACTTCGACAACCTGATTCAGCTGTTCCTGGCCGACGGCGCCCTGCAGCCCCCCTTCCAGAAGCCGATCGTGGGCACCGAGGCCATCCTGCGTTTCTTCCGGGAGGACTGCCAGAACCTGCGCCTGCTGCCCGAGCGGGGCTACGCCGAACCCACCGACGGCGACTTCACGCAGATCAAGGTCACCGGCAAGGTGCAGACCCCCTGGTTTGGTGCCGGCATCGGCATGAACGTGGCCTGGCGCTTCCTGCTCAACCCCGAAGGCAAGATCTACTTCGTGGCCATTGATCTGCTGGCCTCCCCGGCCGAGCTGCTCAAATTCGCCCGTTGAAGCCAGCCACAGGCCTGAGCCTGGCGCTGCTGCTGCTGTTGGGCTGGGGGGCCTCCACCCTCGGCCTGCTGCAGGCGCACCTGGCCCAGTGGCCCTGGTGGCTGGTGGTCTCCGCGGTGCTGCTGCGCACCCTGCTGCAGACCGGGCTGTTCATCGTGGGGCACGACGCCATGCACGGCGTGCTGGTGCCGCACCATCCCCGCTGGAACCATGCCCTGGGGTCCTGCGCCCTGGGCCTCTATGCGGGCTTGGCCTATGGCGGTTGCCGTCAACAGCACCAGCGGCACCACCGCTGCACCGCCAGCAGCCACGATCCCGACTTCCACCCCGATCCGGGCGCCGGGCCAGGCCGCTGGTACCTGCGCTTCATGGCCGGCTATCTGAGCCCGGAGCAGATGGGGCGGTTGCTCAGCTGTTGGGGGGCACTGCTGTTGGTCAGTCGTCCCGCCAACCCCAGCAGCTGGGCCAATCTGCTGTTGTTGTGCACTCTGCCGCTGCTGCTCAGCTCGCTGCAGCTGTTCCTGTTCGGCACCTATCTGCCGCACCGCGTGCAGCGCTCACCCCGCTGCGCCGCGGCCCCCGCCAGCCTGGATTGGCCGGCCTGGTTGTCGCTGCTGGCCTGCTTCCACTTCGGCTACCACCGGGAACACCACGAACACCCGGAGCTGGCCTGGTTTGAGTTGCCCACCCTGCGGCGCCAGCGGCGCCAACTCGCGCAGCTCTAACGACATGAGTAGCGTCGAACACAACAGGAGTTGGGTCGATGCTGGATCAGGCGGTCGAAGGATGGACAGCCACCGAACAAGCCATCGCCGAGCGGGCGTTTGAGCAGGCCTACGGCCGCGCCATCACCCAACTCACCGCCACCCTGCAGACCAAGGCTCAGGCGCTCAGTTCCGCCGAATCGATCTGGCAGTTCCACGATTTCCTGAGCATTGAACGCCACACCATCGAAGGGCGCTTTGCCTTTCAGCTCGAGGGCATCCTGTTTGTGTTCGCCAGCCTGGTGAAAGAGGGGCTGCTGCAGCTGGATGAACTGAGCGGCTTGGAGTCCGAGAAGTTGGCCAAGGTCACGGCCATGTCGCGCTTCTGAGCTTGGCGGCTCCAGCCCAGGCAGCCACTGCCTCTGTAAACCTGTGGTGATGGTGTCGTTCTGACGCCAAGCAGGCTGCGAGGACGAGGATACGTGGGATCGCCTGAGGCTCCTGTCCGGCGATCCTGAGAGACCCAAGCTTCGCGGCAGCGGGGCTTTTTTATGGCCAGGGGCGCTGGCATCAGCCCATGGGCGGTGTGCCGTGGCCTAGGGTGATGCTGATTCAACGATCACTCTTCAGCGGGTTTCTTCCCATCGGGGCGAGCTCCAACGGATTTCTCCACTTCGGCCAGCGACTTTCTCAGGACTATTCGAAGAATCGGATCCAGATTTCATTCATTTCTTTCATGACGATCTACGTCGGCAACCTCTCCTTCGATGCGGAGGCTGAGGATGTGCAGCACCTGTTCGGGGAATACGGCACCGTGAAAAAGTGCACCCTGCCCCTCGATCGCGAAACCGGCCGCAAGCGGGGCTTCGCCTTTGTGGACATGTCCAGCGATGCCGAGGAAACCAAGGCCATCGACGACCTCCAGAACGTGGAGTGGATGGGCCGCAGCATCCGCGTCAACAAAGCCGAGCCCCGTCCCAGTGGCGGCGGTGGTGGCGGTGGCGGCAACCGCTGGTGAATCCCGTTGGCCTCAGCTCAGCTGAGGCTGACCAACTGCAACCAGCAGCCCCCTGGCGCCAGCTTCTCCACGATCACGCTCAGGTGCTCGTGCTGCACGAGCGAGCTGGCGTACACCCGGGCTGCTTCCAAACAGGTGAAGCGCGGACCAAACACCGCCTGGTCCACCACCTGATCCCCGTGGGTGAGGGTGCGCACGCGGTAGAGACCTGCGGCCTGGGGGTCGGTCATGCCATCAGCGTGGCCTCAAAGCTGCTGCAGAGTGCTGAACCAGCAGAGTGTTTCCGGATCCAAAGCCCTGCGGCCAGCCGCTGGCTTAGCAGCAGGTGACCTCAGGGGTGGTCGCGGCAAGCTCCATGGCCCGATGGCGCAGGTGCTCCAGCAAGGCCTGCAGCCGGGGATGCTCGGCAAACTCCCGGCGCACCACCAGGCTGTCGCCCGACACCATCGGGATCTCCAACGGCAACGTCACCCGCTTGGCGCCGAAGTGACCCATGGTGAACACGGTGGCCGGAGCGACGCTCAGCGGATCACTGGGGACAAGCTGCCAATCCTCCACGGGGCTGGCTGAACTCCAGAGCTGCAAGGCCTCGAACTGGGCCTGGGCCTGAGGGAAGGCCCCATCGGCCAGGGGAAAGAAGGGGTAACGGCGCACCTGATCGAGGCTGATGGAGGCTCCCAGATCGAGCAAGGGATGCCCGTCCAGCACCACTAGATGGATGGGGTAGCGCGTGAGGTGGACGCAGACCAGCTCCAGATCCTCCGCATCTGGGAGGTCGGGGTAGGTGCCGATCCAGGCATCAATCACCCCCTCGCGGAGGTGACGCATGGGGGTGTGGACCTCAAAGAAATCGAAATTGCCCTGAATCCAGTCGGTGGAGAGCCCAGGGCAGAACAGCGGCCCGGAATAGCCCTGGGCTTCGAGCCGCAGGGGGTGACCGTTGCTCCAACGGTAGAGCTGATGCACCCGCCGCTCCTGTGCCAACAGCCCCCCATCACCATCGACCAGCCATTCACCCTTGGATTTGTATAACTGCAGGCCAAACACTTGGGCCACATGATTAACACGCCGGCTCACCGAGGGCTGGCTGGTGGCTAGGCGCTCAGCGGCGGCTTGGCCGTTGCGGAGCCAAAGGAGCAGATCCAAGCAAGCGAGAGCCTGAACCGAAACAACCACCAATCGAGCTTGAGCTTTTTATATTCTCCCACAAGAAAATAAAAAATCAATCTTTATTCGAGATCGGCATAGTTGAAAGCCGCTTGCTCTGTCCTGGCCGCAGCGGTCAGGACACAACCCTGATGTCCCCGTGCTGCCGTGCCAAGCCCCGGAGGTTGGCGCGCAACACCCCGAGGAGCTCGGCCAAGGCAGGGTGCGCCAGACAATCCTTGTGCACCACCACCGCATCACCGGAGTCGATCGGGAGCCGCAGCGGCAACCTGCACAGGCCCGCTCCACTCACCGCCATGCTCAACGGCGTGCCATAGCCCACCACCAACTCCTGCTCTGATCGGCCCTCCCACTTGTCGCGGCGGTAGCGCGTCATGCGGCTGGCGTCATTCCAGAGGCCCAGGCGCCGGAGGGCCTGCTCAACCTTGGGATAACTGCCCTCCGGAAGCGCCAGGGTTGGATAGTCGGCGATGGCATCCACGCTGAGCGGCTCAACGGCCAGCAATGGATGCCCGGGTGCACAGGTGTAGAACACGGGCATCTCACTGAGGACGATCGCCGCCAAATCAGGCTGATCGGCGCCGGGCACATCAGGCAGACCGGCAACCCAGGCATCCACCACCCGGTCCTGAATCAGCTGGAGATTGCGCTTGACCCCCACGATGTTGGAGCGCCCCAAGAGCCAAGTGGGCGGCAACGCCCTGCAGACCGTTGGCGCACTCCAGTAGGTCGCCTCAAGGCGCAGGGGGCGATGCCCCAGCCAGCGTGCCCGTTGGTGCACGGCTCGCTCCAAGCGCAGAAACGCCTGGTCGCCAACCAGCTCCCATTCACCATCGATGCGCTCTATGGAGAGGCCAAAGACCTGGAGCGCCTTGGAGCAGGAGCGGCTCACCGTGGGCTGACTGATCCCAAATCTCTGGCTCACCTCCTGCCCGGTGCCGAGCCACTGAAGGCCATCGAGGGCCGCCAGCACATCCAGCTCAACCAAGCCCCATCGGCAGCTGCAGACAGCTTATGGAGCGACCACTACCGATCCACAGCAGGGGTGACCCCGTGCCGCCTAGGGGCATGGCACCAGACAAAACCGCTCCACCGCGCGAATCGCCAGCCCCTTGGATTGCACAAAGATCTGCAGGCGCTCGGCAGCCGCCTCCGGGCTGGTCACCGCCACCGCCTGGGAGCGATCACAGCTGAAGGCACCGTGCTCGGTGAGCCAGCGGGTGCGGCAGCGGTATGGATGCCGCGGCCGAAAGGCCACAAGCCACCGGGAAGACGACACGCCCACACAAGCGCCACTGCAATCAGTTTATGCAGTTTGCGCATAACTGCGTCGTCCCCAGACGCTGGGGTTGCCGCTGACCCAGGCTGAGGGGCCATCCGCGTGCAACGGGGCTCCATGGCCATGCCCGAGGTGCTGAGCTCTCTGATCGCGGCCACCTTGTTCACCGCGATGCTCGCCCTGGGGCTGAGCCTGCGGCTGGAGCCCCTAGTGGCGTGGTGCGGCCGGCCGGGCTTGCCGCTGCGGGTGTTACTGAGCTCCTGCGTGCTCGTGCCGCTGGCCGGATTGCTGCTGCTCCAGACGGCGTGGAGCTGGTCGCTGTCAGCCCCGATCCGCTACGGCATCGCCTTGATGGCGATCTGCCCCAGTGCTCCCCTGGCGATGCGCCGGGTGCAACAAGCTGGCGCCGACCATCAGCTGGCGGCCCTGTGTCAGGTGGGGGCGGCCTGCGCCGCGATTCTCACGGTGCCCGTGCTGGAGCTGGTGTTTCGCAACGCGTTTGGCGTGGAAGGCTGGATCGCGCGACCGGACGACATCGCTCTCCAGGTGGGCCGGGTGCAGGTGCTGCCGCTGGTGATCGGGTTGTCGCTGCGGCACTGGCGGCCCGGGATCGCCCACCGGCTGCAGCGGCCCTTGGATGGGCTGGCCAGCGGGCTGCTGCTGGTGATGCTCTCTGTCCTGCTGATCAAGGTCGCACCGTTGCTGCTGGAGTTTCTGACGGCCAACGGGCCAGGACTCCTCACCATCGCGCTGATGGCAACACTGGCGGTCGTGATTGGCCTGGTGATCTCGGCTGATCAGCCGGAGCATCAGACCACGGCGATGCTGGTCACAGCCCTGCGCAATCCTGGCTTGGCGCTGCTGTTGGCCAACCGCGGCGGGGAACAGATCCACGGTCTGAACCTGGCGATCCTGCTCTATGCCCTGGTGACGTTTCTACTCACCCAACCGCTCCTGCGGCGGCGAGCAACACAGCCTTGATCAACCCGGTCGTGATCAGCCACTGGAAGCGCGAGCTGTGACTGGCCGGCGGTGAGGGGTCACGGGCGTAACGGATTCCCATGACTTGCCGGTGCTTCTCCCCGGCATGCATACGTTGAAAGAATGTGCGCCCCACTTGCGGGTTGGTCATCAGCATGTCGGAACTGAAGTGTCCGTTCAGCGGTCACGTGGGGGCTGTGACCCCCGCCGGCGGCACCACCCATCAGCAGTGGTGGCCGGATCAAATCAACGTTGGCCTGCTGCACCAACACAACCCCGCCTCCAACCCGCTCGGGCCCGGTTTTGACTACGCCGCAGCCTTTGCCCAGCTCGACTACCCAGCCCTGAAGGCCGATCTGTTGGCCCTGATGACCGACTCCCAGGACTGGTGGCCGGCGGACTGGGGCCACTACGGGGCCCTGTTCATCCGCCTGGCCTGGCACAGCGCCGGCACCTACCGCATGGCGGATGGGCGCGGTGGCTCCGGCCATGGCAACCAACGGTTTGCACCCCTCAACAGCTGGCCCGACAACACCAACCTCGACAAGGCGCGGCGGTTGCTCTGGCCCCTGAAGCAGCGCTACGGCAACCGCATCTCCTGGGCCGATCTGATCGTGATGGCCGGCACCGTGGCGTTGGAGTCGATGGGGTTCCGCACCTTCGGCTTCGCGGGCGGGCGCACCGACATCTGGCAGCCGGAAGAGGATGTGTTCTGGGGTCGGGAGACCACCTGGCTCAGCGATGAACGCCACGGCGCCGATGGCTCCCTGGATCAACCGCTGGCGGCGGTGGAGATGGGGCTGATTTACGTGAATCCCGAAGGCCCCCACGGCCATCCCGATCCGGTGGCCTCCGGCCGTGAGGTGCGCGACACCTTCGCCCGCATGGGCATGACCGTTGAGGAAACCGTGGCCCTGGTAGCCGGTGGTCACACCTTCGGCAAGTGCCACGGTGCTGCGCCCGCCAGCCACCTGGGGGCCGAACCGGAGGGGGCACCCCTGGAGGCCCAGGGCCTCGGCTGGCTCAACCGCTACGGCAGCGGTAAGGCCGAAAACACCATCACCAGTGGCATCGAAGGGGCCTGGAAACCCAACCCCACCCGTTGGGACCAGGGCTACTTCGAGATGCTGTTCACCTACGAGTGGGACCTCACCAAGAGCCCGGCCGGCGCCTGGCAGTGGGTGGCCAAGGATGTGAAACCCGAGCACCTGATTCCCGACGCCCACGTGCCGGGATTGCGCTCGGCGCCGATCATGACCACCGCCGATCTATCGCTACGCCATGACCCGATCATGGAACCGATCGCCCGGCGCTTCCACCAGGATCAGCAGGCCTTCGCCGACACCTTCGCGCGCGCCTGGTTCAAACTCACCCACCGCGATCTCGGCCCCCGTGCCCTCTACCTGGGCCCTGAAGTCCCCGCCGAAGAGCTGATCTGGCAGGATCCGCTGCCGCCGGTCGACCATCCCCTGGTGGATGGCTCCGATCTGGAGGCGTTGCAGCAGCAGATCCTGGCCACGGGCCTCACGGTGCCGGAGCTGGTAGCCACCGCCTGGGCCTCCGCTTCCAGCTTCCGCGGCTCCGACAAGCGCGGCGGCGCCAATGGCGCCCGCATTCGCCTGCAACCCCAACGCAGCTGGGAGGTCAACGACCCCGACCAGCTCTCGCGCGTGCTGACGCAGTTGGAGGCGGTGCAAGCCAGCTTCAACGGCAACCGCAGCGACGGCAAACGCATCTCCCTGGCGGATCTGATTGTGCTCGCCGGTGGGACGGCCGTGGAGCAGGCGGCGGCCGCGGCCGGGCACAGCATCCGCGTGCCATTCCGCCCCGGGCGCACCGATGCCAGTGCTGAGCAGACCGACAGCGCCGGCTTCAACGTGCTCAAACCCCTGGCGGATGGCTTCCGCAACTGGCAGCGCGCCGATCTGCCATTGCGCGCCGAGGAGCTGCTGCTCGATCGTGCCCAGCAGCTCCAGCTCAGCGCCCCCGAACTGACCGTGCTGGTGGGCGGCCTACGGGTGCTAGGGGCCAACAGTGGTGGCTGCCGTCACGGCGTGTTCACCGAGCGGGTGGGCGTGTTGAGCACCGATTTCTTTGCGAGCCTGCTGGACATGGGCACGGTGTGGGGCACCGGCACAGGCGCCAATCCCTACGAGGGCCGCAACCGCAGCGACGGCAGCCTGCGCTGGACCGCCACCCGCGCCGACCTGGTGTTCGGCTCCAACAGCCAACTGCGCGCCATCGCCGAGATCTACGCCCAGGCCGATGGAGCGGAGCGCTTCATCCACGACTTTGTGACGGCCTGGGTGAAGGTGATGGAGCTCGATCGCTTCGATCTGCAGTAAGCCAGCGCACTGCCCAGGGACACCAGGATCCCGGTGGAGATCCAAACCAGCAGCCGGCGTGAGTCCATGGCGCCTTTCGTGCAACAGCGCCATAGGGTTCCTCGGCGGATCAGCGAGCGTCCGGCTCGTCCTCCAGGGCATCCGTGATCCGGTTGGCCAACTCGAGGCACCGATCCATTTCCTGCCAGAGCAGCGCACGCCCTAGGTCGCGCAGGGCATCACCGATGCGGCGCCAGTCGTCAGCACTGAGCTGGTCGGAGGAGAGAGCCATGGGTTGATCCTGCCCGAGGCGGGAGCAGACAGCGGAACCCACTGGAGGCCTTTGGTGCGGCTGCTGGATCATGACCGCACCCCCAAAGGTTTGAACGCCGAGGGGTAGCCCTCCCTCAGCGCAGCAACATCAGCGCCACCCCCACCACAAGCCCCGTGATGTGCACCAGAACGGTGTCCCGGTTGTGGGGTGGATAGGCCAGCAGTGGGCTCACAGCTCTGCCCTCAGCCTTGCTGGCCCAGATCAACACCGAGAGCAGCACAAAGCAGCTCACGAGCTGGAGGCCATGGCCCACAACCCCATCGGCACCGATCCGGTGCCATGTTTCGAGGTGGTAGGCCAAATGCTGGAGCTTGCCAGGGATCACGGTGCTGATGGCAAACACGCCACCCATGCACAGCGCCTTGCGAGGCCCCCCTGCGCTCAGCTGCGAACCGGCCATGGAATCAGCCCAGCGGCGCTACGGCCAGCCCGCAGCCCAGGGCTATGAACGCTGCGGCAGCCGCCTGACTCCAGCGGATGGCCTGACGGCGCATCACCCAATAGGTGCCGCCGCAGACCAGCGTTGAGCTCAGCAGGGCGCCGCCCCACCAAATCATGCTGCTGCTGTCCTGGGGGGCTTCCAAGCCGTGAAGGAGCGCATGGATGGCGATGGCCGCGGCCACCACGGCGCCACTGAGGCTGGTGAGCACGTTGGGGCTGGTGCTTCTGGCCAGGCGGCTCGCCAGCAGCGTGAGCGCCCCGACCCCTGCAATCGCCACCGCGGCCAAGGCCTCTGCCCCTGAGACGGAGATGCCCGAAATGCCGATCACCGAACCCAGCACCGCTCCAGCCAGGGCCCACAGCAACAGCTGGGAGGAGATCAGCGAAGCGGCTGTGCCCACCGCCATCAGCACGAGGAGATGATCCACGCCCAGCAATGGATGACTCAAGCCGCTGAGGGCTCCACCAGCTGCTGTGCCATGGGCCAGCGCCGGATGGCTGCCGAGGATCAGAGCAGATCCAGCGGTGAAGGCCAACAGGGGTAAACGGAAATGCTGCATGGGATGCCTCGGTCCTCGCCGAGCACGAATGGGATGGGTGACGACGAGTGTTCTGGCTGAGGGGCGTACCCCATCACAGTTGCGGGACAGCGGCGGACTTGGGCGAACCCGCACCGCACTTTCCTCGGGTCTCCAGCCCTGAAGGGATGGAGCGTCAGTACCACTATGGATGCGATGCACAGGGCATCCACAGCGCCCCCATCCGGTGCACCCCCTGGCATCCCAGTTGCTCCGCCTTTTGCAGGGCCACGGCCTTGCTGCGGTAGGCATGGAGATTGGCCTCCGTCGCCCGTTGGTGATGCACATGCACGGGCCGGGGGGTCAGGGTCCACAGCCCCATCACGTTGATGCCGGCTGTGATCACACCCATCCCCACGACGCAGGCGTTGATCACCCCCATGCCAACGGCGCCGAGGCTGAGCACACCCATCGGCACCACGCCGATACTCACCACGCCCATGGGCACGATGCCGATGGAGATGATTCCCAGCGGTGCAATGCCGATGGCAATGAGCTGAGGCTTGTCGCCGCATTGGGCCATGGGGAGCTCAGCGATTGGGATAGGAGTGGCTGTTGCAGGGCATCCACTGGTTGCCCATGCGGTGGGCGCCGGTGCAGTGGAAGTGCTGCTTGGCTGCTTGTTCGGCTTCCGCTCGGGTGGCGTACAGCGCCGGCACCGCCTCACCTTGGTGGGGCTTGGGATTGGCCCAGGCGCCGATGGGGCTGCCCAGGGCCAGCGCCGCCAGCGCTGCACCGGCTGCTCGAAGAACTGGGGGGGTGGGGGCAGCCATGCTTCGGGCAGTGAGCTGGGTTGCTGGAAGGCTGCCGCAAGGCCCAGTGGCGGAGAGACCGTTGATGCGCAAAGTCACACAGAACTCGCCAGTAAGCCCGATCTGCTGGCGAGTTGCGTCAAAGTCGCGGCGCATGGTGTTCTCGGATGGCTGTTTGGGGTACGCGCGGGTTCTTGGGGGCGCTCCAGCACGGCTCGGGGCTGGCGTTGGTGTTGGCCAGTGGCCTCAGCGCTGATCCAGCGGTCGCCGAGAGGTTTCGAGCCAACAGCGCTGCGATGGCCGCCTACGCCAACAGCAGCGCGGTGAACGGTCGTCGTGCCGATCAGGTTGTCTCCATCAACCAGTTCTCCGATCTGCGGCCCACCGACTGGGCCTATCAGGCCCTCGCCAACCTGGTCGAACGTTATGGCTGTGTGGCGGGCTACTCCAATGGCCTGTATCACGGCGGGCGCCCCTTGACCCGCTTTGAAGCGGCAGCCCTGCTCAATGCCTGTCTCGATCGCGTCACCGATCGCAGCGACGACCTGAAGCGGCTGCTGCGGGAATTTGACAAAGAGCTGGCCCTCCTCAAGGGCCGCACGGATGCATTGGAGGCCGCGGTGGGCGACTTGGAAGCCACGCAGTTCTCCACCACCTCCAAGCTTTCCGGCATGGCCACCTTCGTGGTCGGTGGCAGCAACTTCATCGGCTCGGCGATCAACACCGGCGCTAACACGGTGAATCGTGCCAACAACACCCTCACCGGCAGGCCACAAAGCCCTGTGGCCTTGCCGAACGCCACCACGTTCAACTACGACCTGAGGCTGAACGTTGATACCAGCTTCACAGGACGTGATCTGCTGCGTACCAATCTCAGGGCAGGAAACTTCCAGGGTGCCAATGGCAGTGTGTTTGGAGGCAATCCCCACAGCCTTGGCATCGCGGAACTGGAGGTTGCTTTTGAGCAGCTCGCAGGCGACAGCGTGCTGGGACTGTATAAGTTGTTCTATCAATTCCCCATCGGTAGCCAGGTCACCGTCACGGTTGGACCGAGCGTTGGACAGGAGGACATGATTGCGCTGTGGCCAAGCGTGTATCCGGCAGATTCCATCCTCAACGTGATGACGGTGAACGGTGCGCCCGCGGCCTACAGCAAGAACCTGGGGTCTGGCGCCGGTCTCTGGTGGCAAAACACCAATTGGAGTGTGAGCACCAACTATGTGAGCTACAACGCCCAGGACGGTGATCCCAAGGCGGGTGGGATCGGCACCAAGGGATCCGGCGCCACGGGCTCCGTGCAGCTGGCATACCAGCAGGCCCAGTGGGGCCTAGCGGCGATCTACACCTATCTGCAACCTGATACAGCCTTCGTTCCAGGCAGCACACCCTTCACCCATTCGGCGATCGACCACAACGCCAATTCAGCCACCAACGCCCTTGGACTGAGCGGCTACTGGCAGCCATGGGCGAGCGGTTGGGCGCCATCGATCAGCACCGGCTGGGGCCTCAACTCCACGAACTATTCAACGGCCCAACCGGCAGGAAGTTTGCTGACCAGCCAGTCGTGGATGGTGGGTCTGCAATGGACGGATGTGTTCTCGCTTGGCAATGACTTTGGCTTTGCTGTGGCCCAACCGGTGTTTGCCACGGCCCTGACCGCTGGCCGGGTGCCCGATGACAGCACTTACGTGTGGGAGTGGTGGTACAAAGTCCAGGTGAGCAACAACATCACCCTGACACCAGCACTCTTCTACATCAGTCGGCCATTCGGACAATCCACACCCACCAATCAGACCTTCAGTCAGTTGGCTGGTCTATTGAAAACCACCTTCAGCTTCTAGATCAGCTGAACGTTGAGAGGGTTGCCTATTGGCCGGCTGGGGTTTGAGACGGGGATGTGGCTGCGGGCGCTTGGTTTGCCTGACTGCCGCCCCTCTGATTGAAGTGCTCAGGGCGCACCGGCTTGCGATAGCCCCCGGAACCGCCGCCACCGCAGGCCATCGCCATGGGGCTGGCCATGAGCAATCCGAACAGCACGGTGCTGAACACGGCGACAGATCGGCCCATGGAGCCCGGCAGTGAAGGCAACAAAATCTTAGGCCTGGCAATGCTCCGTGCACCACCGCACCCCGCAATGGCGAGAACCTCAGTACGATGCCACTATCCATTCACTGGAGAGTGCAGCGGTGGCTGCGGCAGGGACGGCGAAGGCCTCTCCCCAGGTGCACGGGGGACCGTATCTGCGTATCGGCGAGGTCTCCCGGCGCTCTGGCGTGTCGGTGAAGACCATCCGGTTTTATTGCGATCAGGGATTGATCGAGGCCAGTACGCGCTCGGAGGGCGGGTTCCGCCTGTTCGATACCGCGATCCTGGCCGATCTGGCCCTGATCCGCGCGCTGCGGGCGATGGATGTTCCCCTGGCGGAGTTGGTCCGAATCCTGGAGGTGCGCCGCTCCGGGGTGTGCAACTGCTCGGTGCTGAAGGTCAGCATCACCACCAAACTGGATTCGATTGATCAGCGCATGGCGGAGCTGCTGGCGATGAAGCAGGAGCTCAGTGCGCTGCTCGATCGCTGGCAGGACTGCGGCGGCACGAAGGCCTAGGTGGCGGGCCGCCCGCAAGCTCCGGTCTCAACAGTGTGCGGCCGGCAACGGTTCAAGCCAGGGGGAATGGCGCTATGCCAGAGGCATCAGCTCGGCATCGGCCACCGTCACCGGCATGGGCAACAAGCACCGCCAGCCCAAGGGCAACGCGCACAAACAGGCCAAGCCCAACACACGCAATCAAGAAGCGCGTGAGATGCCGGCGGCCATGGTCGGCGACCTGGGCCCTGGAAGCGAGGAAGGCGGACTGCCGAAACTGGATCGGCCGTTCTACGAAACGGAGCTCTATCGCCTGCAGGTGGAGCTGGTCAAAATGCAGTACTGGATCAAGCATGTCGGCTACAGGCTGATCCTGGTGTTTGAGGGCCGCGATGCGGCGGGCAAGGGCGGCACGATCAAACGGATCACGGAGCCGATGAATCCGAGGGGCTGCAGGGTGGTGGCCCTGGGCACGCCATCGGACCAGCAGAACAGCCAGTGGTATTTCCAGCGCTATGTGGAGCACTTCCCCTCCGCCGGAGAGATCGTGCTGTTTGATCGCAGCTGGTACAACCGTGCCGGGGTGGAGAAGGTGATGGGGTTCTGCAGCCCCGAGCAGGTGGATGAATTCATGCTCTCCTGCCCAGAATTCGAGCGGATGCTGGTGCGCTCCGGCATCACCCTGATCAAATATTGGTTTTCGGTGAGCGATGAGGAGCAGGAGGCGCGCTTCCAATCGCGCCTCAACGATCCAGCCCGCCGCTGGAAGCTCAGCCCGATGGACTTGGAATCCCGCGACCGATGGGTGGACTTCTCACGCGCCAAGGATGAGATGTTCGCCCGAACCAACATCCCAGAAGCGCCCTGGTTCACGGTGGAGGCCGATGACAAGCGTCGTGCACGGCTCAACTGCATTCGCCATCTGCTCAGCAAGGTGCCCTATGAGGACATGACCCCAAAAGCGGTGAAGCTCCCCCCCCGGCGCACCGAGGGCACTTACAAACGTCCGCCCCTCAACGAACAGTTTTTCGTGCCCAACAACTACACCTGATCGCTGCAGGCCCCTAGGCATGGCCGCCTGAGGTTGATGGGGCGGAGCACTGGATTCAACCAGCCCCTACGTCCGGTTGAACCGCTGTGGGTTGCAGCAAGGGCCTGCATCCTCACAAACGTGTTTCGGCCTTAAGGCGCCAGCGCCCCATCCTGATCGGAGCGAAAGAGCACCGCAAACCGCGGTAGCCGCTGCTCAATGCACCGCAGGATTCCCTCGAACACCGCGCGGCTCTGGGGTGCCCCCCTGCCCATCGGCTCGCGGCTCATCAGCGCCAGCTCCACCACCGGACCTTCCGCCTTGGCCTGCACATCAGCAAACAGCTGCATCCGCATCTGCTCTGGGCCGCCCCGCAGCAAGGCACTGAGATGGGCCGGGGTGCGGTGATCCACCTCCGCCTGCAGCGCCTCGAGCAAGGGCTGCAGGCCATCGATCAGCTCCGCGCCTCTGGCCCTCTCAAGGGGTTTGAGCACGAGCAGGAATCGAGCCATCGGCACCTCTGATAGCCCCCATCCTCAGGCACGGCGGTGGTCCTAGCCGGCGGCAGCGGCCCTGGCAGCAAACAGCCGGGGCTTGAGCCACAGCGAGAGATACACGAGCGAAACAAGAACGGGGACTTCGATCAGCGGGCCAATCACCCCGGCCAACGCTTGCTGGGAGGTGACACCCCAGATGCTGATGCAAACAGCAATGGCCAGCTCAAAGTTATTTCCCGCTGCCGTAAATGCCAGAGCTGTGGTGCGTTCATAGTCGAGGCCACTGCGCTTGCCTGCCACAAACGCCACGGTCCACATCAGCAGGAAATACAACAGCAATGGAAGCGCCACGCGCATCACCTGGGCCGGATCGGAGCTGATGGCCTCCCCTTGCAGGGCAAACATCACCACGATCGTGAACAGCAGGCCATACAAGGCAAAGGGGCTGATTCTGGGGAGGAAGCGCTGCTCATACCACCGCTGCCCCTTGAGACGAACTCCGAGCACACGGGTCAGGAATCCCGCCAACAGGGGTAACCCCAGGAAAATCAAAACGGCGCGGGCGATCTCGGCGAATGAGAAGCTCAGCACCTGAGCATCGAGCCCCAGCCAGTTCGGCAGGATCTGCAGGTAAAAAGTGCCCAGCAGCGCATACACGAGCACCTGCAGGATCGAATTAATGGCCACCAGCAGGGCCGCAGCTTCTCGATTGCCCTGGGCCAGATCAATCCAGATCAGCACCATGGCAATGCAGGGGGCGATACCGATCAGGATCAGCCCAGTGCGAAAAGCCTCCTGATCTGGAAGGAACAACCAGGCCAGGGTGAACATCAACAGCGGCCCTAGCCCCCAGGTCAGCCCCAAGGTGAGGGCCAGCAAACGCCGATCACGCGCCATCTGCCCGAGTTCGCCGTAGCGAACCTTGGCCAGAACCGGATACATCATCAACAGCAATCCCAGGGCGATGGGCAGGGAGGTGTGGTCCACCTGCACCGCCCCGAGCAGACCCTGGATCCCCGGCACCAAGCGGCCGAGGGCCAACCCTGCCGCCATCGCCAGCAGAATCCACAACGGCAGCAGCCGATCCAGCCACGAGAGCTTGATCAATGCACTGGGCTCCTGGAGACCCAACCGACGGCGTTCAGGGACAGGACCGGCCATGGCGCTGATCGGACAGAGCTGATCGGACAGAGATGAGCAGAGGAGTCGCGGGCGGGCAGACCAGTGGCGCGTCCCTGCGCCCAGATGCGCGAACCACCCAGCGAACTCAGGTGCTGGAGAGCGGCGGATCCAGCAGTGTTCGCTCTAGCAAGTAGGAGGCCATGTTGCTGATGGAGCGGCCTTCATCGGCGCCCCTGTGCTGCAACGCCCTGTAGGTCGCGGCATTCAGCGTGACGCAGATCCGCTTGGATCGACTGCGCTCGCCCCTGCCCGCAACAGAGACATCGTTGCTTGGTGCATACGCCATGCGACCTCCGCGAACGGATGGTCTTCATGATCGCTTCAGGTTTGCCTGGGTCCGCATGCCGAACGGTCAACAAAAGGCGCCCCGTGTCGGGCGCCTTAGCACCGGTCGCGGAGGTCGCCTTGGCCAATGGGGCGCGGTCCGGTCGGGTGTCTGGGTTTCAAGGGTTCACACACACTCCCGATGGCTCATCGCGATCGGGATGGGGTGACGACGCTGCAGAGACGCTCAGGGCTTGACCTCCTCAGCTGTGCACCCCGCCTGGGTGAGTCCGCCCAGGGTTCGTTCGGTGGGGAACAACGGTGGCGTATGGCTCACGCCTGTCGCCATGGCGCACGCGCCGCGCCATGGCGTTGCGGTTTGTGGGCTTGATCGGAACCTCCTGGTTCGCACCGGCTCAGCCGTTCACTGGCCGGACTGTGTTGGAGGGCGAGGTTCGGATCGGCTCCCTGACCTCCCCTCAATTTCAAGCTAGTGCGCTGGCAGGGTGCTGGAGGGTCTGCTGGGGTTCCTCTTCCCGACCTGCCGCGGGAGCACGCAATGGGGTGGGCCGCGGTGTGAGGAGTGCGGCCCAGTGCAACGCCAGAGGACCAACCGGGTGGTGAGGACCAAACCCCGGCGGTGGGCGAGCACCGCACGGTCCTGGCTCAGGTGACCAGGGAACGTCAAGGCCCCACGGATTCGGCCGCGATGCACCGTCAACGCTGGAGCGTCTGACGGATCAAAAAAATGGGTCGTCTGAGATTCGAACTCAGGACCAATCGGTTAAAAGCCGAGTGCTCTACCGCTGAGCTAACGACCCGCCTGGTCACCGGCCTGGGGCCTGGCTCAGGTGGTGGCCCTTGCGGGCACCGGTTGAACGTATCACCCGAGGGTGCCGGCCACCAACAGGCCATCAGGGAGCCCTTGGCGCCCCAGAAGCTGGTCAGAGAATGGCGGGAGATCCCCCGTCGGCCGTCGCCATGTCCGCCCGCCCTTGGCCCGAACCCAGCGTGCACCCGGATGCCTGGGTGGCGGAGAGCGCCGTGCTGATTGGCGATGTGCGCCTCGCCGCCGGCGCCAGCCTCTGGCCCACCGCCGTGGCCCGGGGTGATGTGTGCGCCATCGTGATCGGCGCAGGCAGCAACGTGCAGGACGGAGCCGTGCTGCATGGCGACCCGGGCCAGCCCGTGACCATCGGTGCCGACGTGACCATCGGCCACCGGGCCGTGGTGCACGGCGCCACCCTGGAGGACGGCTGCCTGATCGGCATCGGCGCCGTGGTGCTGAATGGGGTCACCGTGGGCAGCGGCGCCCTGGTGGCGGCCGGGGCGGTGGTCACCAAGGATGTGCCACCGCGGGCCCTGGTGATGGGGGCCCCGGCCCAGCCCAAGCGCGAACTGAGCGAGGAGCAAGCGGCGGAGCAGCGCCAGCACGCCCGTCGCTACCGCCAGCTGGCCATGGCCCACGCCGGCCGCTCCAGCGACCCCGGCTTCCATCCGGTCTGAGCCCTCCAAATACTGCGAAATCGATCAACTGGCCTGCCCCCAGGCCGCTGACGGCGATTCATCCGTAAGATCGACGCACCCTTTCAACCTGCCCAGCCATGGATGCGCGGCTCCTGCTTGTTGTCACCCCTGTGCTGCTGGCAGCCGGCTGGGCAGCGTTCAACATCGGCCGTGCCGCCGTGGGTCAGCTGCAGCTGATGCTCAAGCGCGCCAACGGCTGATCAGCCCGGGCTTGAGCCCAACGCAAGGCCTCCGCTGCGGCGGGGGCTTTGTTGTATGCAGCCCTGTGCAAGCAGCCAAGTGCAGCCGGGTCCAGTGCGGCGGCCCGTAGCCTGAGCCCATCAAGCAACGCAAGGGCGGGGCGGCTGAGTGGCGGCAGAGCAAGCGGCGGTGGTGGTGATCGGCGCCGGCCTGGCGGGCACCGAAGCCGCCTGGCAGATCGCCAGCGCCGGGGTGCCCGTGCGGCTGCTGGAAATGCGGCCCGTGCGCCAGTCGCCGGCCCACCACAGCAGCGAATTCGCCGAGCTGGTGTGCAGCAACAGCTTCGGGGCCCTCAGCAGCGACCGGGCCGCCGGCCTGCTGCAGGAGGAGCTGCGGCGCTTGGGGTCGTTGGTGATCCGCACCGCCGATCAGCACGCGGTGCCCGCCGGCGGCGCCCTGGCGGTGGACCGGGGCCGCTACAGCGCCGCCCTCACCGCCGCCCTGGAGCAGCACCCGCTGGTGACGGTGGAGCGCCGCGAAGCCACTGCACTACCAACCCCCGATCAGCTGTGCGTGCTGGCCACCGGCCCCCTCACCAGTGAACCCCTGGCGGACGACCTGCGCGCCTTCACCGGCCGCGCCGACTGCCACTTCTTCGATGCCGCCAGTCCGATCGTGGATGGCGAGAGCATCGACCTCACGGTGGCCTTCCGCGCCTCCCGCTACGACAAGGGCGACGCCGACTACATCAACT
>Ga0310331_10031_pt1 | contig 22930 bp, 21 predicted proteins | sample LakMicMDCLOrngC5_FD_195545 | JGI IMG/M metagenome (GOLD analysis project Ga0310331, IMG submission 195545) | Enriched freshwater cyanobacterial communities from Lake Michigan, Michigan, United States - MI23.DCL.Orng.C5 (v2) (version 2) | ecosystem: Environmental > Aquatic > Freshwater > Lake...
GCTGAGGGCAAGGTCGATCGCCAACGGGCCACCCGCAGCCTGTTGAGCACTGGGGTGCCTGGTACCCCCGCCGGTTTGGTGTTGAGCCAGCGCTGCTATGGGCGCCTCAGCCTGCCGCAGGTGATGGCACCGGCCATCCGCCTGGCAGAGCAAGGGTTCCCGGTGGGCAAGGAACTCAGTGACTCTCTGCAACAGGCCTCGGGCTTGCTCCAGGCCGATCCCCTGTCGCGCCGCCTCTTTTTCAAGGTGTCTGGCTTGCCCTACCAGCCCGGAGAGATTTTGCGCCAGCCCCTGTTGGCGGCCACGCTGCGCCGGGTGGCCCAGCAGGGGGAAAGGGGCTTTTACCAAGGGGCAACGGCGGATGCCTTGGTGCGGTTGATGCAGCAACGGGGCGGATTGATTCGCCATGCTGATTTGGATGGCTATCGCGCCCAATTGGTGCGGCCCTTGGCCAGCAGCTTTCGGGGCTATCCCGTGATCACCATGCCGCCCCCCAGTGGTGGTGGCGTCACCCTGCTGCAACTGCTGCACATCCTGGAGCCCTTGGATTTGGGGGCCTCGGGCTTGAACAGTGCCGCCACGATTCATTCGATGGTGGAGGCGATGAACCTGGCCTATCGCGATCGCAACCGCTGGCTGGGGGATCCGGATCAGGTGGCGATCCCGATCCAGGGCCTGTTGGCTCGCACCTATGCGAACCAGTTGCGCCAATCGATCGCAGCGGCCCGTCACCGACCTGCCGCGGAGCTGGAAGCCTCCAAAGTGGCCCTGCCGGAGGGCACCAACACCACCCATATCTCGGTGGTGGATCGCCAAGGCGGCATGGTGGCCACCACCACCACACTCAACTTCGCCTACGGCAACGGGGTGAGCGTGCCTGGTGCTGGTTTTCTGCTCAACAATGAAATGGACGACTTCTCAGCCCAGCCGGGCACGGCCAATGCCTATGGCTTAGTGCAGGGCACGGCCAATGCCATCGCCCCTGGGCGCCGGCCCCTCAGTTCGATGACCCCCACCCTGGTGTTCCGCGCCGATGGCAGCCCCTGGTTTGCCACGGGGAGCCCCGGGGGAAGCCGGATCATCACCACCGTGTTGCAGGTGCTGCTCAACCGCATGGTGCACAGCTTGAACCTGGCCTCAGCTGTCGCAGCACCGAGGATCCACAGCCAACTATGGCCCGATCAGGTGTTGATCGAACAGGGCCTGAGCCCCGACACCATCAGGCTGCTGGAAGCCATGGGCCACACCCTGGTGAAGGGGCCTGCCATGGGATCGGCAAATAGCGTGGAATCCCTGCAGGGGCCCAGAGGCCTGCCGGAGGGAAGTTACGGCACTGCCGACCCTCGCCGCCGCGATGCCGGGGCGGCGGGGGAGTAGGGGTTTGCGACCTAGGCCGCGGCTTGCTTCGGCGCGGTGAGCATGTTGATGGCTGAAAAAGCCAAGCCGATGCCAAACAGCATGCCAATGGCCCAGATGCTGTCGCTGGGCCATTCGGCGATCAACATGCCGCCCAAGATGGCGGTGACCACCCCATCCACCAGCACCAAGCCCCGGGCAGGTCCCTGGCTGGTGGCGGCGGCGGCCAGTTCCATCACCCCTTCAAAGGCGAGCAGGAATCCCACAAACAGGGTGAGGCTCACTTCGCTGTCGATGGGGAAGGCCAACACCCAGATGCCGCCGCCCACGTAAAGCAAGCCGGAAAGCAGGCGGAAAATTTTGCCCTTGGTATCGGCTTCGCCGCTAAGCCGCAGCACTTGGGAGACACCTGCCACCACAGCCACGGCTCCGATGGCGATGGTGAGCAGGGTGGCTGACACAAATGGCAGCACAATCGATAAGCCCGCTCCGGCGAACAGCAAAGCGGCGGTCAGCCAGCGCAGGGCTGGGGAGGCAGGAGCTGACAACAATTCAAAGCGTCGAAGCCCCATCTTAGAGGTTTTGTCTTCGGAGCTTTATCTGCGAAGCCTGACGACAAATGTGGCAAAGGATCACGGGAGTTGCCGGAAAGGTGCTCCCTCGCCAGAGTCGTTACACGTATTCAAACCAACCAATGTTTGAGCTGCTTCCGCCGCTCAACGATCACAACCTTCCTTGGATGGATACCCTCCATCCAATTGTTGTGCATTTTGTGATTGCCATGGGGCTGATCACATTCGTTTTTGATTGCATTGGAGTCTTTGCCAGGAAGCCGGCCCTGTTTGAGGTGAGCTTCTGGAATTTGTTGTTTGCGACGGCGGCAATTTTTGTGGCGATTATTTTTGGGCAAGTTGAAGCTGGCTTAGCCAATCCCTATGGAGCCTCTAGCGATATTCTCAATTTGCACAGCACGATTGGCTGGTCTTTGGCTGGAATTCTTTCGGCGATGTCGGCTTGGCGCTATGTGATTCGCAGCAAAGATCCCAAGCAGTTGCCCTTGCCTTTTTTGGGGGCAGGCGGCTTGCTTAGCGCCCTGATTGTTGTGCAAGTTACTTTAGGAAATCAGCTCATTTGGGTGTACGGACTCCACACCGTGAAGGTGGTGGAAGCCATGCGAGCGGGCCTGGTCTGATGGACCTTCACCTGATGAGTCTTCAATTCCTCCCCATTGAATCGCCGATCCAGCAGCTTGCTCCTGAGCTGGGATCCAATGGCCTCCCCTATAGCTTGCCGATCCACCCCAATCTGGTGCACTTCACCATCGGATTGTTTGTGATCGCGATTGCCTTTGATATTGCCGGTGCCCTCTATCCCCTGGAAAAGCGAGTCTTTCGCTTCCTGGCCCTGCCTGTAACCCGCCAGGGATTCCACGATGTGGGTTGGTACAACCTGCTTGCTTGTTGCATCGTCACGTTTTTCACGGTGGCGGCAGGTTTTTTTGAAATGTTGCTTGCCGTCCCCTTGCCGGGGGTCACCAGTGCGATCGGCCTCCACAGCATGGAAACCATGTTGTGGCATGGGGTTGGCGGTGTGGTGATCCTGCTGGTGATTGTGGCCATGACCGTGTGGCGCGGCTACCAGCGCTTTCTTTGGCGCAAAGATATGGGGCGCCAGGTTCAGTGGCTCTATCTGCTGGTGGGCTTGGTCATGTTTCTGATTATTGGTTTGCACGGCACCCTCGGCGCTGAGTTGGCCGCCGAATTCGGCGTGCATATCGCTGCCGACCAGCTCTTGGCAGCAGGCGCTGACCTCAAGGTGGCCTTGCCATGACCAACGCCCCGCCATCCAGCATCAAATTGCCAGCCGTGGTGGGCTTGGCCCTCGCCGTTGGCGGTCTGATCGTCCTGAGTTGGTGGATGGGCCAGCAGGCCTACCACTGGTTGCCGGTGCAGGCGTCCACCGCCGCGCCCTTGGTTGATGGGCTGTTCAGTTTTGAAACGGCCCTCGGAACCTTTGTGTTTGGTGGGGTCTCGGCGGTGATGCTCTGGGTGATCGTGATGCATCGCGCTGATAAATATGACGAGAGCGATGCCGTGCCCATTGAGGGGAATACCAAGCTGGAGGTGATTTGGACCGTGATCCCCCTGGTCGTGGTGATGGGGATTGCTGTCTATGCGATGCGGGTGGGAGAGACCCTGGGCTCAGTGGGTCCCATGGAGCACATCCATCTGGCCCAGCCCGCAGAAGACCAGGGGGGGTATCCCGGCGACCGGCTTCCGGCCGAGCAGATCGAGGTGGTTGCCCGGCAGTGGTCCTGGGAGTTCCGCTATCCCGGCGCCAAGGTTTCGTCCACGGAGTTACATCTGGCTGTTGATCAGCCGGTCACCTTTCGATTGGTCTCGGAGGATGTGATCCATGGTTTTTATATCCCGGCCTTTCGTCTGAAGCAGGATGTGATCCCTGGCCGGGCGATCAATTTCAACCTCACCCCTACGCGGGAAGGTCGTTACCGTTTGCGAGATTCCCAGTTCAGCGGAACCTGGTTTGCAGCCAATCAGGCCGATGTGGTTGTGGAGAGTTTGGACACCTACCAGCAATGGCTCAAGCAGTCAGCCTCCCAGCCCCTCCAGGCGGGAATCAGTGACGCCGTACAGCAATACGAAGATCGCAAAAAATTGAAGAGTCCTGGCTGGGCAACGGTGGTGCCGGCACCTCCTCCTCAAGTCAATGTTCCCGGATCTAACACCCTGCCCCACGACGCCTGATCCCCATGACTTCCGCCAGCTTCCCCCCGAATTACGGCCACCCAGAAGAAGGCTCCTGGAGGCGCTACTTCACGTTCAACACCGATGCCAAGGTGATTGGCATTCAGTATATCGTGCTGGCATTTTTCTATTTTATGATCGGTGGCCTGCTCGCCATGATCATCCGGGGTGAATTGATCACGCCGGAGGCCGATTTGGTGGATCGCACGGTCTACAACGGCATTTACACGATGCACGGAACGATCATGTTGTTCCTGTTCATCTTCCCGGTGCTGAATGGGCTCAACAACCTGTTGATCCCTACCATGATTGGTGCGCCAGACATGGCGTTCCCGCGGTTGAATGCCGTGGCATTTTGGTTGGTGCCCATTTTTGGCACCCTGTTGATCGCCAGCTTCTTTGTGCCGGGGGGGCCTGCCTATTCCGGTTGGTGGTCCTATCCGCCGGTGAGTATCCAGAACCCCCTCGGCCATTTCGTCAATGGTCAGGGTTTATGGCTCACAGCTGTGGCCCTGTCGGGGGTGTCGTCGATCATGGGTGCGGTGAATTTCGTTACCACGATCCTGCGCATGCGCGCCCCAGGGATGGGCTTCTTTCGCATGCCCATTTTCTGTTGGACAGCGTTAGCTGCCCAGAGCTTGCAGTTGATTGGATTGCCGGCCCTCACCGGAGGGGCGGTGATGCTGTTGATGGACCTCACCTTTGGCACCAGTTTTTACGAGCCTGAAGGCGGTGGCGATCCGGTACTCTATCAACACTTTTTCTGGTTCTATTCCCACCCGGCCGTCTATGTGATCATTCTGCCGGTCTTTGGTATTTTCTCGGAACTTTTCCCCGTCTATTCCCGCAAGCCATTGTTTGGCTATGTCTATGTGGCTGTGGCCTCCTTCCTGATTGTTGGATTGGGCCTGGTCGTTTGGGTTCACCACATTTTCCCCAGTGGCGTGGCCCAGTGGATGCGTAACTTCTTCATGTTCAGCACCATGCTGATTGCGGTGCCAACCGGCGTGAAGGTGTTTGCGTGGCTTGGCACCATCTGGCGGGGCAAATTGAGGCTTACCACGCCGATGCTGTTCTGTCTTGGGGGCCTGTTTAATTTCGTTTTTGCCGGCGTAACCGGCATCATGTTGGCCACCGTGCCTGTAGATATCCATGTGAGTAATACCTATTTTGTGGTGGGCCATTTCCACTATGTGATCTACGGAGCTGCCGTGATGGGCATCTTTGCTGCCATCTATCACTGGTTCCCCAAATTCACTGGTCGGATGCCCTACGAGGGCTTGGGCAAGGTGCACTTCCTGCTCACGTTTGTGGGAGCCAATCTCAACTTCCTGCCCATGCACCCCTTGGGGTTGATGGGCATGCCAAGGCGCGTCTCCTCCTACGACCCGGAATTTGCCTTCTGGAATGTGCTCGCCAGTTTGGGGGCCTTTTTGCTCGGGGTCTCGATCATTCCCTTTTTGCTCAACATGCTGAGCTCCTGGGTGCGAGGCGACAAAGCCTCCGCCAACCCATGGAATGCCATTGGCTTGGAGTGGCTGCTGCCCTCACCTCCCGCTGAGGACAACTTTGGTGAGAATGTCCCCACGGTGATCGCCCGCCCCTATGGCTATGGAACCGGCTTGCCCCTGGTGGAAAACCAGACGGCCTATGAGCAAGCCCTGCAGGAGGCCTGATCCATGACCCTCTCCAATCCCCCCAATCAAGAGCATGGCCATCAGAGCCATAATCTCACCGGCTTCATCATTTTCCTTTGTTCGGAGAGTGTCATCTTTTTGGCATTTTTCAGTGGCTATGCCCTACTCAAAACCTCGGCACTTAATTGGCTGCCGGTGGGAGTTGAAGGGCTAGAGGTTCACGCGCCCCTGATCAATACCATTGTGCTGGTTTCCAGCAGCGGCACCATCTATTTGGCCGAACGCTTTAAGGCCAAAGAGAATATGGCCCTCTTCCGGGGGTTTTGGCTGTTAAGCATGGCCATGGGGGCCTATTTTCTCTATGGCCAATATGTGGAATGGAGTGGCCTCAAGTTTGGCTTCACCTCAGGCACCTTTGGGGGCACCTTCTATCTCCTTACCGGCTTCCACGGTCTCCACGTGGCGACCGGTATTGGGCTCATGGGCTTGATGTTGGTGAAGTCCTTTATCCCTGGCAATTACGTCGGTGGGGAGCAGGGTGTCGAGGCCACCTCCCTGTTTTGGCACTTTGTGGATGTGATCTGGATCATCCTGTTTCTATTGATCTATGTCTGGCAATAACTGGAGGCCTTTCACCATCGATCACCCCACGATTTCCGGAGAGAAACGATGATCATTGATGACATCACCTACGACATCATTGTGGTGGGAACCGGGGGCGCCGGCGGCACCTTGGCTGGCGACCTTGCCGGCTCCGGTCTGAAAGTGCTTGTGCTCGAGCGTGGAGTCCAGCTCCCCATCGAGGATCAAAACGTGGCCGATGTAGGCCTGTTCCGCAAGGATCGTTATCACCCCAAGGAACAGTGGTTTGGTACGGACGGTGATCCGTTCTCCCCCCAGACCCTGTATGCCCTTGGCGGCAATACCAAGATCTGGGGCGGGGTGCTGGAACGCATGCGCGAACAAGAATTTGAAGGTCTTGCCCTGCAAGAAGCCCATGCTCCTGCTTGGGGATTGGGCTATGGGGAGATGGCCCCTTGGTATGCCCAGGCCGAGGATCTTTACCGCGTCCATGGTCGCTCTGGGGTTGATCCCACCGAGCCAAACCGCCAGGCGGCCTATGGCCTGGCTCCCAAGCCGATTGAGCCCTTCATGGAGGAGCTTCGCTCGGCCTTGCAGCGCCACGGCACCCATCCCTACGACCTGCCCTTGAGCTGGTCGCAATCGCCGGTGGATCCCTCTGGCGACGCCGAGTTGTTTGGTGTTAATCGTGCCCTCGAGCCCAAGGGCACCATCACGGTGCGCACCGGCACTGAGGTGACCCGGCTGCATGTCAATCCATCCGGCACCGAGGTGCGTGGTGTGGAAGCCAACGTGGCTGGTCAGAACTGGCTGTTTATGGCCCACCACGTGGTGCTGGCCGCCGGGGCCATCAACACGGCGGCGATTCTGCTGCGTTCAGCCACTGATCACCATCCCCGGGGATTGTCCAATGGTTCCGATCAGGTGGGCCGCAACCTGATGAATCCCCAGCTCACCTCGATTTTGCAGTTGGCGGCTGAGCCCAATTCCGGCCGTTATCCCCGCAGTCTTGGGGTCAGTGATTTCCTTTGGGGCGACAAAAACGTGTCCTTCCCCCTGGGAACCCTCCAGACGGGCGGTGGGGTTCTCCAGGACGCCCTATTTTCCGAATCTCCACCGGTGCTCTCACTGGTGACCAAGCTGCTCCCCAACATGGGCCTGGAGCAGTTGGCTGCCCGCTCGGTGAGTTGGTGGGCCCTGAGCCCGGTGTTGCCCTATCGCCACAACCGGGTTTCCCTCCGGGGCGATCGCATTCAGGTGAACTACCTCCACAACAACCGCGAAGCCCACGACCGGTTGGTCTATCGCTGGGTTGACACCCTCAAGGAGGTGGAGGCTGACCCCCTTACCCATGTGGTGAAAACTGCCCCCACCCACCCCCGGGGAGAGGCACCCCTTTCGGTGGTGGGTTACGCCTGCGGAACCTGTCGCATGGGTGTGAATCCAGCCACGTCAGTGGTGGACCTCAATGGCCGCAGCCATGAGGTGGCCAATCTCACGATTGCCGATGCCAGCGTCTTCCCCAGTTGCCCGGCGGTGGGTCCAGGCCTCACGGTGATTGCCAATGCCCTGCGTATCGCCGCTGAACTCAAGGTGTTGCTGCGATGACCAGCACCCCCGTTCCCGGCGGCCCCGTAAAGAACAGCCAAGTTGCCGAACTTCAACGGATTGTTGAACGTGATGGCGAGACCCAACCATGGGCTCTCTGGGGCAGTTATTTGCCCGAGCGCCAGTGGGGCACCGTGCGGGAGGACTACTCCGCCGATGGCAATGCCTGGACCTCATTTCCCCATGACCATGCCCGCTCGCGGGCCTATCGCTGGGGTGAGGACGGCCTGCTTGGTCTGTGTGATGACCAGTGCCGCCTCTGTTTTTCCGTGGCCCTTTGGAATGGCGTTGATCCGATCCTGAAGGAGCGTCCCTTTGGTCTGGGAAATCCTGAGGGGAACCATGGCGAAGACATCAAGGACTACTACTTTCATCAGGCGAATACCCCGACCCATAGCTTCATGCGGGGGCTCTACAAGTACCCCCAGTCTGAATTTCCCTACCAGCATTTGGTCGATGAGAATGGACGTCGCGGCAGGGACCAGCCTGAATATGAGCTTGTTGATACCGGCATTTTTGACGACAATCGCTACTTCGATGTTGTTGTTGAATATGCCAAGGCATCACCTACCGACATCCTGATTCAGATCCGGGTTATCAATCGGGGGCCGGCAACAGCGCCAATCACGCTTCTTCCCACGATCTGGATGCGCAATACCTGGTCCTGGGGTTATCCAGACCAGACATGCCAGCCCATGGCTGTTGCAAACGACGGCGTTGCAACCGATGGCGTGTCAAAGGATGCTGTGGCGATTCCAGCCTTGGCCCATTTGGAGGCCTATGCATTGCATTGCCGGGAGCAGGGCGATTGGCTGTTTACCGACAACGAAACCAACCTGGAGCGTCTGTTTCACCAGCCCAACCCCACACCTTTCCAGAAGGATGGTTTTCACCGCTATGTGGTGGAGGGAGAGGCCGCTGCCATCAATCCGGTTCGATCTGGTAGCAAGGCGGCCCGTTTGCTCCAGCGGGATTTGGCCCCTGGCGAAGAATGGTGCGTGCAGCTACGTCTCCGCCCGCAAGCAGTTGATGGCACAGCTGATGGCCCAGGGGCTGAACCGTTTGGTGCTGGCTTTGATGGGATTTTCGCGGAGCGGGAGGCCGATTGGCATGCTTTCCAAGAGCATCTTCTGCCAGGCCTTAAACCAGATGATCGCCTCATCCACTCCACGGCCTTGGCCGGTTTGCTGTGGTGCAAGAAGTACTACGGCTGGAGTGTGCTGCGTTGGCTGGAGGGGGATCCAACCCAGCCCCCTCCTCCGAGTAATCGCTGGCAAACCGATACGGCCCTCTGGAGTCGTCTCCATGCCCACAACATCATTTCGATGCCGGATTCGTGGGAGTACCCCTACTTCTGCCAGTGGGATTTGATGTTCCACGCGGTGGCTTTTGCCCTGATCGATCCAGCCACGGCGAAGGAGCAATGCATGCTGCTGCGATCGCCGCACTTCACCTCTCCAAGTGCCCAGACCCCAGCCTATGAATGGGCCCTCTCCGATCCCAACCCTCCGATTGGGGCTTGGGCGGCGATGCGGATCTATCAGATCGATCGCAAGAAATCTGGAGTAGCCGATCAAGCATTTCTGCGATCGTCCCTTCGCAAATTACTGCTTGAATACGGCTGGTGGGCGAATCGCAATGATCGCTCAGGCGACAATGTCTTTGAGGGAGGTTTCCTTGGTCTCGATAATATTGCCGTTTTTGATCGCCGTTTCCCCCTTGCCGATGGCAGCCACATTGAGCAGTGTGATGGCACCGCTTGGATGGCTTCCCTTAGCTTGAATCTGCTGAATATTGCGGTTGAATTGAGCCGGGAGGAGCCTGAGTATATCGATATTTGCGAGCGCTTTGTTTGTGACTTCACCCAGCTTGCGATTACTCTCAATACCTCTTCAACCCGGGGCTTCTTGAGTTGGGACGATGATGATGGCTTCTATTACGATGTGATCAAGAGGCCGGATGGTAGTTGTGATTATCTGCGCACCCGTTCGCTTTCTGGTTTGATCCCCCTGCTGGCGGTTGCCAGTTTTGATCGAGAAACCGTTGACCGGCTGCCCGTACTTGATGTTCTAGAGAGCATGAAGTGGTTTGTGCATGAGCGCACTACGCCCACCTGGCTTGAGCATAATTTGGGCCACTGGCACGAGGATCGACTTCTGTTCACCTTGGTTCCTGAAGACAGGTTAAGGCGCATCTGCCAGCGCTTGTTTGATGAGGAGGAGTTCCTTTCTCCCTATGGAATTAGGGGCCTTTCTAAGGTGTATGAATCGAATCCCTATAGCTATACCGAGGGAGTCGACCACGAAACCTTGGCCTACAGCCCTGCCGATAGCCCCGTTGCCATGTTTGGTGGTAATTCAAACTGGCGCGGCCCCGTATGGATGCCCATCAATTTTCTGTTGATCGAGTCGCTACAGAAGTATGCCCACTTCTTTGGTGACAGCTTCATGGTGGAGTTCCCAACGGGCTCGGGCCATTGGGTCAACCTCTGGGAGGCTTCCCTGCTGCTGGAAGAGCGCTTGGCCGGCATCTTCCGCCGGGATGGCGACGGTCGCCGCGCCTTCAATGGCCAAGTGGATCTCTTTCAGAATGACCCCAACTGGCGGGATTTAATCCTGTTCAACGAATATTTTCATGGTGATAATGGCAGTGGTGTTGGGGCATCACACCAGACGGGCTGGAGTGCCATGACGGCCAAGATGATTCACCAGCTCAGTCGTTATCCCTCCGGCTAACGTTTCCTCCTTCGTTCCCATGGCCCATTCCCACCCTTTCGTTGAAATTCCAGGTCCGTCATTGGCGATCTCGCCACTGCCCCAAGGCTCCCAGCTTGAGGTGTCGGATGGGGCCCATTTTGACATTGTGATTGTGGGCAGTGGGGCCGGTGGGGGCACCTTGGCCCGCCACCTAGCCGCCTCTGGCCTCAAGGTTTTGGTGTTGGAACGCGGGGATTGGTTGCCCCAGGAACCCCAGAATTGGGATGCGGAAGAGGTATTCCAAAAGGGCCGGTATGTCTCCAAAGATACCTGGTTTGATAAGCACAACAAGCCTTTTCAGCCTGGCAGTCACTACTTTGTCGGTGGTGCCACCAAGATGTATGGCGCTGCCCACTTCCGGCTTCGTCAGCAAGATTTTGAGGAGCTCATCCACTTCGATGGCATCTCTCCAGCATGGCCCTTGCGCTATAGCGATTTTGAGCCCTTTTACCAGCGGGCAGAGGAGATGTACCACGTCCATGGTCAGCGGGGAGAAGATCCCACCGAGCCCCCCTGCCAAGCTCCCTATCCCCATCCTCCGATTGCCCACGAGCCCAGGATCCAGAAGCTGGTAGACGATCTACGAAGTGCTGGATTGCATCCTTTCCATGCCCCCACCGGCGTGATGTTGGATGAGGCCAACATGGCCTTTAGCCGCTGCCGCAAGTGCAATTGCTGTGATGGCTTCCCTTGCTTGGTCCATGCCAAGAGTGATGCCGATGTGCTCGGCATGCGCCCCGCCCTGGCCGCGAACAACGTGAGCCTCCTGACCCGGGCCCATGTTTCGCGGCTGCTCACCGATGCCAGTGGCCGCACGGTCAAGGCTGTTCAACTGGAGCGCGATGGTCTACCCATGACCGTTAGCGGTGATGTGGTGGTGGTGAGCTGTGGTGCTGCCAACAGCGCCCGGCTGTTGTTGATGTCTGCCAATGATCAGCATCCCAAGGGCTTGGCCAACGGCTCCGACCAGGTGGGCCGCAATTACATGTATCACAACAGCAAGGCGATGGTGGCCTTGGCCCATGAGCCCAACACCACGGTCTTCCAGAAAACAATCACCATCAACGATTGGTACCTCGGAGATGCCGACTTCGACTATCCGATGGGCAATATTCAGATGACGGGTAAGACCAATGGCACGATCATGAAGGGCTATGCCCCATTGGAAACTTTCCTGATGCCTGGGTGGTCGATGGACAAGATCGCCGAGCATGCCCTGGATTTCTGGATCTCTTCAGAAGATTTACCGGCTGCAGAGAATCGGGTGACGGTCAATCAGGAGGGTCAGATCACCCTCAATTACACCCCCAATAATCAGACGGCGGCCAAGCGCCTCTATGGACGGCTGACGGGGCTGCTGGATCAGCTCTACCTCAAAAACCATTTGGTGGAGCGCCAGTTTTATATCAAGAGTGAGATGTCGATTGCGGCCGTTGGCCACCAGGCAGGTACTTGCCGCTTTGGCACTGACCCGGCCACATCTGTTCTGGATATCCATTGCAAGGCCCATGAACTGGACAATCTCTATCTGGTGGATACCAGCTTCATGCCCACCATTGGTGCTGTGAATCCTTCCCTTACCGCTATTGCCAACGCCCTTCGGGTTGGTGACCATCTTCTGGAGCGGTTTGCACGTTGATGGATCGCCCAAGGGCTGGAATACAGCGCTTCCAATCCTGGCTGCAGCGCCAATCGGGCGATCCCGAGGGGCAGGTGCTCCTGGCCCTGGGAACCTTGGGTGTGCTGACGGCGGGTTGGGTGTTGTTCTGGCCCGTGCTCACCGAGGTTGTTGGTCGCAGTATGCCAGCTCAGCCGATCAGAGCCTTGAGCATGTCGGCAATGATCAGATTGTCGAGGGAAAAAAGGCCGCCCCCGCAGGTGGCCAGTACCAGACACATCACCACATACATTGCTGCTTTCTCCCAGCTGGGGGGGTCGCCCATACCCATGGGGCCGGCGTAATCCCCTGCGGGAATTTGATAGGGATCGGGGCCAATGAAGGGAAACCCCGCAGCGATTTCGAGCACCATGGCGTAGGCCATTGAGACCAGGATGGCTAAGGCCGCCAGGGGGGTGAGCAGGCCAGGGATCAGCACGATGCCAGCTCCCCACATCGAGAAGGCGGAGAGGAAACAAAGCCACTGGGGCGTTTTCATCGCCGTAGCCCAGGTTTTGAGGTTGCGCAGCTTGGGCCAGCCGTGGCGAATAAAGCAGATCCCCGTGAAGACCCTTAAGAGCATCAGGGCCCCTTCGGCCAGGTCTGTTGGTGCCGTTGGTACCAACAGCTCTACAACGGTGATGTCCACAAGGCCGGCAACAAGCTGTGACCCCAAGTTACCGGGACTCTTCTGATTCGAGCCATCATGGGATAGCCCGCGCTGCGCCCTGGGGCGCGTTGCACCTGTGCCCCAACTTGCCTTGTCTCCAGGATCAAGTGCGCCCCTGGGGGCAACGCCCCTGCCGGGTGGGGTGAATTTCAGTCTTTATGCCAAGGACGCCACCAAGGTGGAGTTGTGCCTGTTTGAGAACCCATCGTCCCCAGAGCCCTCACGCGTGATGGTGCTTGAGGGGGAGGCCTACCGCACCTATCACTATTGGCACTGTTTTGTAGCCGGACTGAGCCCAGGCCAGGTGTATGGCTATCGCGTACATGGCCCTTGGGATCCATCCAAAGGGCTGCGCTTCGATTCCAATAATTTGCTCTTGGATCCCTATGGCCTGGCCCTGGTGATGCCCGAGGGCTATCGACGTGAACCGAGTCAGCCCAGTGCGGTGGCCATGAAAAGCGTGGTGGTGGATCCCAGCGCTTACGACTGGGAAGGGGATCAACCGCTGCGGCGTCCCAGCCGGGACACGGTGATTTATGAGCTGCATGTGGGCGGCTTCACCGCCGATCCAAGCTCCGGTGTGACTCCGCAAAAGGCCGGCACCTACGGCGGGCTGATCGAGAAAATTCCCTACCTCAAGGATTTAGGGATTACGGCGGTGGAACTGCTACCGGTGTTTCAGTTTGATCCTTTGGATGCACCGGGAGGCAGGCCGAATTATTGGGGCTACCAACCCATTTCCTTTTTTGTGCCCCATCACGGCTATAGCGCTCGCCCTGATCCCATGGGCCCCCTCGATGAATTTCGAGATCTGGTGAAGGCCCTGCATCGGGCCGGCATTGAGGTGATCCTCGATGTGGTGTTTAACCACACGGCTGAGGGTAATGCTGAGGGCCCATCTTTTTGCTATCGCGGCATCGCGAATTCCGATTATTACCTGCTGGGAGAGGATCGGAGCACCTACGCTGATTACACGGGTTGCTTTAATACATTAAATGCCAATAATCCTGTAGTCAGGCGAATGATTCGCCACAGTTTGCGCTACTGGGTGGAGCACATGCACGTGGATGGCTTCCGCTTTGATCTGGCTTCCGTGCTCTCCCGTGACGAGACTGGGGAGCCGTCACCGCTGCCACCGATCCTTTGGGATATCGATACCGACCCGGTCTTGGCGGGAACCAAGTTGATTGCCGAGGCCTGGGATGCGGCCGGTCTTTACCAGGTCGGCAGTTTCGTGGCGGATAACTGGCAGGAATGGAATGGTCGTTTTCGCGATGACGTGCGTCATTTTCTCAAAGGCGATTCGGGTATGGCGGCCAAGGTGGCCCAGCGGTTGATTGGTAGTCCAGATATTTATGGCTATGAAAACCGTGCTGCCGAGGTCAGCATCAATTTCATCACCTGCCATGACGGCTTTACCCTCGCTGATGTGGTCGCCTACAACGGCAAGCACAACGGGGCCAACGGTGAAGACAACCGTGATGGCAGTGATGACAACGCCAGCTGGAATTGTGGCAGCGAAGGTCCAACCGACGATGCCGAGGTGTTGGCCTTACGCCTTCGGCAGCGCCGCAATTTTTTCACCCTGCTTATTCTCTCCTTGGGTACGCCCATGCTGGGCATGGGCGATGAGGTGGGACGCACCCAGTTGGGAAATAACAACGCCTATTGCCAAGACACGGCCCTGAGCTGGTTTGATTGGACGCAAGTGGATACAGCGACAGACCTGCGCCGGTTTGTGAGAGAGCTGATTGCCTTTCGGATGCGCCGGGATGTGGTGGTGGACCATCAGTCGTTCACCCTCACCGAGCTCCTGGGCCACAACGCCGTTGGCTGGCATGGGGTGGTGCCCAACCAGCCCGATTGGGGCGAGGAGTCGCGCTCGTTTGCGGTCTCGCTGACCAGCATTTCCCGCCGCTACCGCTTGCACGCCATGGTGAATGCTTGGTGGCAACCCCTCTGCTTTGGGGTGCCCCAGCCCGATGCCGGCGATCGGCCGTGGCGCCACTGGATTGACACCTCCAGCCCAGGCCCCAACGACATCTCGCCCTGGGGATCGGGGCCAGCTCTCGAGGGGAGCGAGGTCAAGGTGGGTCCCCGCTCCATCCGGGTGTTGATGGTGGAGCTCCCCGCAATCCCTGCCTAGGTCTGGGCCCTTGAACTAGGCCTCTAGCACTTGAAGCCGGTGGCCATCGGGATCGGCCAGCTGCAGGGCCCGGCGGGACCCGATCAACTCGGCCTGCTCGCCAAGTTCGACAATCCCGGGGGAGATCAATCTCCCGCAATAGGTTTCGGCCTTTGCCCTGATGTCCTCCAGGTCGGCGACCCGCAGGCGCAACTGCCAATGGGCCAGATCCTGGATGCCCTGGTCAGCGGCCATGGGGCGTCCGCCTGGGGGGTCGCGGTAGTCGAGGCATTCGACCCCGGCGCCCGTGGGGCAGCGATGGCCGGTGATGTGAACCCTGCTGCCCGTGATGCCATCAAGACCATCCTGTTCCGGCCCGGTGTTGACGCCGTCACCACCGGCGGCCAGGCCCAGCAGCTCGCGGTAGAAACCGCAGCTGGCGGCGGTGTCGGCGATGCCGATGGCGCTGTGGTCGATGCCCAGAATCGGTCCCGTTGCTGCTTGATGCCAACGGGCCTCTCCCTTGTCGGGCGGGAATTGCAGGAGTTCGAGGGGATGGCCTTCTGGATCGTGGAATTTGTAGGCGACGATGCCAGCGGCGGCGGTGTTCCAGTCCGGCAGGCGCTGGGGCGCTGAGGAGATCGGGGTGATCGTGCTGGCCTTGAAGGCCCGCTCGAGGCCAGCCAAGGCTTCATCCATGCCGTTGACCACCAGGCAGATGTGCTGGAACCAGCGGTCTGTACTGCTTGAGTCGGCGGGAATGGATCTGCCCGGACGGGCTCCGGGGCCGGCATCAAGAATCTCGGTGAGCTCCAGCACTTCCGCGCCGATCGTCAGACGTAAAAGCTTGAAGCGTGCGCCGGGTAGACCCACCAGGTCTCCGTAGGGACCGCCATCGACAATCCGGGATGCTCCGGCGCGCTGAAAGCCAAGGCACTCAGTAAAGAAGCTGGCGCTGGCTTCGGCATCCGCCGTGGTGAAGCCGATGCTGTCGATGTGGGGATGGGCCATGGCTGGAGGGGCGGGGTGCTCATGGTGCTGCTCGCCAAGGATTGACCTTTTCCAGCACCCTATGTGGTTCTTGTGATCTTGGCTGGGCAAGCCAATCTTTTTGACTAGGGTTTAATCCTCAAGATGAACCTTCGATGACCATCGCAAATCCCTACGCCGCCGAAAACCTCGCCAGTTTCCTTAAGGGCAAAGTGGCCATTGTCACTGGAGGAAATAGCGGCATTGGCAAGTCGATTGTGGAATGCCTCGCCCAGCTGGGGGCCAAGGTGGTGATCGACTACCGCTCCCATCCCGAGGCCACCGAGGCCCTGGAGGAGGAGATTGGTGCCTATGGCGGTTCGAGCTTTGGGGTACAGGCTGACGTGGGCAAGCTGGAAGATCTCCAGCGGCTTGTTGATACTGCTGTCAGCAAATACGGCAGGCTCGACATCATGGTGAACAATGCCGGCATCGAGACGCGCACATCGATCCTGGACACCACACCCGATGACTTCGACAAGGTCTTGAACGTCAATTTGCGGGGGGTCTTCTTTGCCACCCAATACGCCGCCAAGCAGATGATCGCCCAGGGCAGCGGCGGCCGGATCATCAATATTTCATCGGTCCATGAGGATTGGCCCATGCCCAACAACACGGCCTATTGCGTCGCCAAAGGTGGTGTACGGATGTTGACCCGCACGGCTGGCGTGGAGCTGGCTTCCAAGGGAGTGACGGTCGTGAACGTGGGGCCAGGAGCGGTGGCCACACCAATTAACGACTCGACCATGAACAACCCCGAGCTACTGGCCAAGCTGAATGCGGCCATCCCGATGGGGCGGATGGCCCAACCCGAGGAGATCGCCAAGGTGGTGGGCTTCTTGGCAAGTGATGCGGCCAGCTACATCACCGCTACCTCGATCTTTGCCGATGGTGGCATCATGCAAAGCAGCCCTGGTCTCTAGGTATCGGTGCGGTTCACGCCAGAACAGATCGGGCGGTTACGCCATCGCCACCGGGGCTATCAGATCACTTTGGCAACGGAGGTGCTCCTGCTCCTTCTGTTGCCCCTGGCCCAAGGACATCCCTGGTTGCTGTCGGTGATGCTGGTTGTCCTGGCGCTTGTGCTCATCGTGTTCGTGAGCCGCTATTCGCCCCTCCGTCAAACCCGTCCGTTGATCTATGGGTTGGGGGCGTTGGCGATTGGCTTGGAAATTTTCTGGCATGGGGCCCTAATCCAAGCTCCCGACCTGGGGCGAATGCTGACGGTGCCCCATGTCTTTGCGTGGTTGGTTTTTCTTTCGGTTGGGGTATTCCGCAAGGTGAAAACCTTGGTTCGAGAACCCTATGTGACTGTTTCGGTGGTGCTGGGTGCCGCTTCGGGCTATCTGCTGATTGGCCTGGCTGGTGGGTTGCTGTTGACGGCCCTTTGGGCCGTCCAACCCGCGGCCTTTGTGCTGGCTTCTTTGCCCCTTGTTAAGGCTGGTCATTCCATTGATTTGGCGGTGGCTCCGGCCCTGATGGCAGCTTCATTCACGATGCTCACCACCGTGGGAACGACCATCCTCAAAACCAGCAATGTGGCCGGCCAAATGGTGACCACGGTGATCACCATCCTTGGCCAGCTCTATGTGGCGATCTTGATTGCCTTAATTCTTGGTCGTTATCACCGCAGGAGTACCTAGTGGCGACCCTGCAACGCCGCCATCGGTTTTATGGCCATCTGCTCCTGCTTTCGCTCGGAGTGATGCTGCTGATTGCGTTCCCCTATCCAGTACGTCGACTCTCCGTTCTCTGTTCTGAGGTCCTCATCCTGATGCTCACCTTTGAGTTGGGGAGGCCATTGCGCCCGCGGCAGCACAAGCATCACTGGTATGACAATGCCTACCGCCTGATTGGACTTGCCGCCTTTGGTTTTCAGTTGCTTTGGTTGCTAAGCCCGGTGAACTGGCGTTTCACCAGTGGCGTCCCTGTTTTGGCTCTGATTGCCATGTTTGTGTTTTGGAGCCTCAAGAGACTCTTGTATTGCCTTTCTTGCGAAAAGGTTATTAGTGCAAAGGTGATTTCCGGTGCAGTAGCCGGTTACCTGCTGTTGGGTATTACCGGAGGATTGTTTTTTTCCGTGTTGGAAACGGTGGCGCCTGGGAGTTTTGTTAATACAGCGCGCGATCACCAAGGTTTGGTATTGCAGGTATTCTCCCAAAATCCTTCTAGTATCCCTTCCTGGATGTTAGATCTGTCGAGAATATATTACTTTGCCTTTGTCAGTCTCACAACCGTTGGCTACGGAGACATCGTGCCAACGACCCCTACGGCCCAAATGGCTAGCGTTGCCTTGAGTATCTCGGGCCCCCTGTATTTGGCCTTGGTGATGGGTCTTTTGATTAGCCGCTATACGATTCAAAGTGAAAACCAAGAGGGTCAGAACCCCAGGGATGATGATTAGATCATCATCCCGTAATGGTGGCTGGCGATTGCGTAGCTTCCAAGCCCACATCCACGGCCAGGTGTTGGTTGGGATGGCCAGTGATCAGCATCGATGCCCGCTCCCGGGTAGCGATGGCCCAGAGCCATTTTGAGAGCAGGCTGATGCGGTTTTCGGTCGCTGGCATGAACGCCAAGTGGGCCAGGCCCCACAGCAGCCAGCCCACGACCCCCGAGACCCGCAGGCCCCGGAAGTCGGCGACGGCATGCAACGGACCAAGCATGGCCATGCTGCCGAGATCGAGCCAGCTAAAGCTCTTGTGGGGTTCCCCTTGGAGGTTGGCGACGATGTCGGCGGCCACCCATCCGCCCATTTGCACCGCTGGCCCAGCCATGCCTGGCAAGGGTTTGCCATCGGCGGTGTGGCTGTAGGAGCAAAGGTCGCCAATGACGCGAATTTCGGGATGGCCCTGGATGGAAAAGTCCGGTTCCACCACGACCCGTCCGCCCTTGTCCACCGGGCAGCCGGTGGCATCGCCCAGCACCTTGCCCAGGTGGGAGGCCCTAACCCCCGCTGTCCAGCAGATCGTTGCGGCCTCCAAGCTTTGGTTGCCATCAGCCGTGGTCACCACCAACTGGCCTTCGCTGATTTGCTGTACCCGGCCTCCGAGCAGGAGCTCAACGCCGGCTTTTTGGAAATAGCTCTGGGCCGCCTTGGAGATGGATGGATCCATGGCGCGCAGCACCCGATCGCCCGGATCTACCAGGGTGACCTTGCATTGCTTGGGGTCCAACTGTTTGAAATCCCTCTCCAGGCTGTGGCGCATCAATTCATTGAGGGATCCGGCCAATTCGCATCCCGAGGGCCCGCCACCAACCACCACAACCGATTGAAGGAAGAGGCGCTTGGCTGGATCGGGAGTCTGTTCGGCTTCCTCGAGGGCTGAAAGCACCCGGCGCCGGATTTCATCGGCGTGTTCCAGGATTTTCATTGGCGGCGCCAGGGCCCGCCATTCCTCATGGCCGAAATAGCTACTCCCCGATCCGGCGGCCAGGATCAGGTGGTCGTAGTTGTAGCGACGCTCGTTGAACACGACCTCCTTCGCTGTGGCATCGATCTCCTGCACTTCGCCCAGGAGCACTTGCACATTCGGTGCCTGGCCCACCATCTGCCGGAGGGGAGACGCCACATCCCCTTGGGAGACCAGTCCAGATGCCACTTGGTAGAGCAAGGGCTGGAACAGGTTGAAGTTGCGCTTGTCGATCAGGGTGACGCGCACGGGTTTGCCGATCAGCGCATGGCAGGCCTTCAATCCGGCAAAACCACCGCCCACAATCACCACATGGGGGAGGGATTTCAGGGTTGCCTCCGGTGGATCGAGCTCCAGAAAGAAGCGTTCGCGGGCCATGGCTAGGGAGGCAGTGGGCTCAGGCTATGCAGCTTTGGATGGGTTGTCTTTGGGCTACGGCTCTGTGCTGGCAAACCGTGACCCTGCTATTAGTGGACGTCTCCATTCCTGGCTCACCCCATGTCTGTTGCTTCGATTCAGGCTTTTGTTTCCAAAATTGCTGGCGACGAAGCCCTGCGTAGCAAGGTGCATGCGGCGGCCGGTGTGGATGACATCGTGAGCATCGCTGAGGCCCACGGCCACGTCTTGAATAAAACCGTGCTGCTCAAGGAGCACGCCAAGGCGTTGGGCACGGCCAAGGACCATGAGCTCGAAGGCATCAACAGCTGGGGTGATGCCCTGATGCACGCCTTTGGTGCCACCGATAAGGACTGACCAATCGTTAGGCACCCAAGTAGGAGGCGCGCAGCTTGTCGTTGCTCCGCAGGTCTTGGGCGCTGCCTTCGAGGCTGATGCGGCCCGCCTCCAGCACATAGGCGCGGTGGGCAATGGCCAGGGCCGCGTTGGCATTTTGCTCGACCAGCAGGATGGTGAGCCCGTCCTGGTTGAGCTGGCGCAGGGTAGTCATCACTTCTGCCACCAACTTGGGGGCTAAACCCAGGCTGGGTTCATCCAGCATCAGCAGGGTGGGCCGGGCCATCAAGGAGCGGGCAATGGCCAGCATTTGCTGCTCCCCTCCAGAGAGGGAGCCCGCTAGTTGGTTGCGCCGTTCTGCCAGCCGCGGGAACAGGCCGTAGCAACGGTCGATATCAGCCTTGATGCCGGCGCGGTCCTTGCGCAGCCAAGCGCCCAGTTCCAGGTTGTCTTTCACGCTTTGCCGGCCCAGCACCCGCCGCCCCTCGGGGCAATGGCTGAGGCCCAGCTTCACGGTGCGCTCGGTGCTGACCCGGCCCAGGTCGCCCCCATGCCAACGGATGGAACCTTGGGCGAGGGGCAAGAGCCGGGAGGCGGCGCGCAGGGTTGTGCTTTTGCCGGCCCCGTTCGAGCCCAAAAGGGCGACGAGTTCACCGCCGTGCACCGCGATGTTGATGCCCTGGAGGGCGGTGATGCTGCCGTAGCGCACCACCAGATCCCGGAGTTCGAGCAGGGGAGCCGCTGGAGGGGACACGCTCATCCAGCCCCTCCGAGGTAGGCCTCGATCACGGCGGGATTCTTGGCGATCTGCTCCGGGGAGCCTTCGGCAATGGTTTTGCCAAAGTTCAGCACCACAAGCCTGTCGCAGAGCTGCATCATCAGGGGGACGTGGTGCTCAATGATCAGAACCGTGAGCTGGAACTGGGCCTGGATTTGGCGGATGAGTTCGCAGAGTTGATCTTTTTCGTGGGGATTCATCCCAGCCGCCGGTTCATCCAGGAGCAGCAGCTCAGGGCGGTTGGCCAGGGCCCGGGCCATTTCCAGCCGGCGGCGATCGCCATAGGAGAGGGCATGGGCTGGGCGATGGGCGGCATCGGCGATGCCAAAGAGCTCAAGCAGGGTGAGCGCTTCCTGGTGCAGCTTGGCTTGCTTCCGGTGGAAAGGCCGGGTTTGGAAGAGGGCCGCAAACCGTTGTTGGCGGGCATGGCGATGCAGGCCCACCATCACGTTGTCGAGGCAGCTGAGCGTGGGGAATAGGCGCAGGTTTTGAAAGGTGCGGGCGATGCCAAGGCCGGCTACGGCATGGCTCGCCATGCCCGTGATCGGAACCCCCCGCCACTCGATCCTGCCCGCCGAGACAGGGGTAACCCCGGAGATCAGGTTGAACAGGGTGGTTTTACCGGCGCCATTCGGGCCAAGAAGGCCCAGGATTTCGCCCTGCTGCACCCGCAAGCTCACGTCATTGACGGCCATCAAGCCGCCGAACTGGCGGTTGAGGTTGTGGACAGCCAGTAGGGGTGTGCTCATGGGGTTGGGGCCTCGAGCCGTAGGCGTTGGCGCAGCCTTCGGCTCCACAGGGTGAGGCGTTCTGGGGTGATCACTCCCTGGGGAAAGAGCACCGGACCCAGCAAGATCACCAGCCCATAGACAATCAACCTGAGATCTCCCACGGGCCGGAGCAGCTCCGGCAGGGCGGTGAGCACCAGGCCACCAACCACCGGGCCCAGCCAGGTGCGGGTGCCGCCAAACACCACAAACGCCAAGGTGGTGATGCTGGCATCGAAGTTGCCCATGCGGGCGTTCCAAGAGTTGAGGAAGTGGGCGGCGATCACGCCGGTGACCCCAGCGACCAGGGCACTCAACACGAACGCCAACAGCTTGGTGTTGGCGGTATTGACCCCTTGACTGGCGGCGGCGAGTTCGTCCTCGCGGATGGCAGCCATGGCCAGCCCTGGCCGCGTGCGCTCGAGCCGATCGCAGAGCCAACACACCACGGCGAGCAGGAGGCTGGTAAAGCCCACGTAGCCCTCCGGGCTGGCAAAGGGCTGGGGAATGCCAAAGATGCCAATGGCGCCGCCGGTGAAGGAGAGGTTGAGGCTCACCACCCGCAGAATTTCCACCAGGGCAATGGTGGAGATGGCCAGGTAGATGCCCCGCAATCGCAACACCACCTTGCCAATGCCAAGGGCCAAAATCCCCGTGACCAGCGCCGCTACTGCCATCTCCAAGAGCACAGAGCTGATCGGGTAGCTCACCCCATCACCACCGAGGGCGGGGATTTGGGTGGAGAGCAGGGCGGCCACGGTGCCCCCGATCGCATAGAAGCCCGGGGTTGCCAACGACAGCTGGCCGCAGCGCAAGGGGAGATAAACAGAGATGCCCAGGAGGGCTCCCAGCAGCATTTGTTGGAGGAGGGTGGTGTCCATGGGCGTCCCGGTTACACCTTGTTGGGCAGGGGTTTGCCCAGCAGCCCTTGGGGCCGCACGAGCAGCATCAGGAACAGAAAGCCAAAGGCCACCGCATCCTTGTAACCCGAGAGGTCCGAGGGCACGAGGGCTTCAGCCAGCCCAATAATCAGGCCCCCCAGCACGGCCCCAGGC
>Ga0310331_10037_pt1 | contig 21170 bp, 19 predicted proteins | sample LakMicMDCLOrngC5_FD_195545 | JGI IMG/M metagenome (GOLD analysis project Ga0310331, IMG submission 195545) | Enriched freshwater cyanobacterial communities from Lake Michigan, Michigan, United States - MI23.DCL.Orng.C5 (v2) (version 2) | ecosystem: Environmental > Aquatic > Freshwater > Lake...
ATCAGCCGAGGTATCAGTAGCAAGTTGGTCCGCCGCCACCCCCACGTCTTTGCCGGAGGGCAAGCCAAAGACATCGCCGCGGTGAGGCAAACCTGGGAGGCCATCAAGGCAGAAGAGCAGCAACAGGCTCCGACTCGCTCTGGTGAAACCGAAACCCATCCAGCAACCCCATCGGCCAGCCCGCTGTCAGACCAACTCGCCCGCAAGCTGCGCGGCCAGGGCGCCCTGGCCGGCGCGATGGCAATCTCCAAAAAAGCCGCCGCCGCGGGCTTTGAGTGGGACGCCCTCGAGGGGGTTTGGGACAAAGTGGGCGAGGAGCTCGAGGAGCTCAAAGAGGCGGTCGATGAAGCCCTAGCCACCGGCGATCGGGCCCATGCCCAGGAAGAGTTGGGGGATCTGCTGTTCACCCTGGTGAACGTGGCGCGCTGGTGCCAGATCTGCCCCGAAGCAGGCCTCGATGGCACAAACCACCGCTTCCTCGATCGCTTTTCCCGGGTCGAAGCCGCCCTCGGTGGCGACCTGAAGGGCAAAAGCATCCGCGATTTGGAGGGCCTCTGGCAGCAGGCCAAGGCCCAAATCAAAGCGGAAGCAAGGGGCCAAACCAATTGAAAGCTTAAGTTGAAGGCTTAAGTTGAAAGTTGGGACGGCACATTCTTTGACGACACATTCTTTGTCGAGGCATTCCAGCCCAGCTGGCGCTCCAGCTCCTCAATAATTGATCCGGCAACATTTTTTTCAGTTGCCTTTTCAATACCCTCTAGTCCGGGGCTTGAATTGACCTCAAGCAACAAAGGACCACGACTCGATCGAATGATATCAACGCCACAAACGGTTAAACCCAATGCCCTCGATGCTGCGACAGCAAGCTTGCGCTCCCCAGAATCAAGTCGGACTTTTCTTGCGACACCGCCTTGATGCAAGTTCGCTCTGTAGTCTCCGGGGGCAGCGGTTCTCTCAATAGCCGCTACCACTTTTCCTCCAACGACAAAGCAGCGAAGATCGCTGCCATTGGCTTCACGGATGAATTCCTGAACCAAGAGGTTTGCATTCAAGCTTTTCATGGTATTGATAACTCCTTCTGCGGCCTTGTTTGTTTCAGCCAAAATCACTCCTTGCCCCTTAGTACCCACCAAAAGCTTCACAATCAAGGGAGCTCCCCCTACCATGTCAATCAACTCTTTCGTGTCCAGGGGAGAGTGGGCGAACCCCGTAAGCGGCATGCTCAAGCCATTGCGAATAAACAACTGAGAAGCGAATAACTTGTCTCGGGACGCAGCGATGGCATCCGAGCTATTTAAGGAAGGAACTCCTAAGGCGCTAAATTGTCTAACGAGCGCACAACCATAAAAAGTAACGCTTGGCCGTAGCCGGGGAATGATTGCATCCAAGCCCTCGACCACATCCCCGCCTCGGCCATGGATTTGGGGCCGAAGATGATCGAGTCGCATATAGCAATCTTTGACACTTAAAAAGCGCATGTTGTGACCGCGCTCTTCCCCAGCCTCAATCAGACGTCGATTACTGTAAAGCTTCGGATTACTGGCCAAAACTCCCAGATTTAACCCCCTAGATCCAAGTGCAGGCTGGCAATAGAGCTTCTTTAATTCCTCTTGGTCATAATTTCCATGCAGGAATGACTCCGATGGGTCAACGACAAAGCGATCCATAATCGCTTCACGACCAAGCAACATGCGATAACCCATCGCATCCCTATTTGCAAGGGTAATTTCGATCTCAAATCTATAATTTCCAATTGATACGAGCTCTTTAATGACACATCTCGACTCGGTCGAGCCGCTACTACTCCTTATCCTGCGAAATTCTAAAATCTCTGACTCATGGTAAAGCACAATTCTTTTGTTCCCTTGAAAAGGGGGCACACCAAAGCGCACCCAATCCTTGCCACCGCGTTGGAACGTCGAAATATTGATCGCGTGAATACTTGAAGTCTTGGCTCCTGAGTCAACCCTGGCCCGGATGGCATGGAGGCCAGCATTGGGCCAATTACACCACTCTTCTGAACCGATAAGAACTTTTTCTCGAGACGTCAATTCAGACTGCATTTCTTGCACAACAGACTGGCATAGACAATGAATTTATCACAATAAATTTAACGCCTGTAGCTTCATCACCGCAGGACAAAGCGTGATCAGGAGCTCATGCGAAGGGTATCCCAGGGCACACGCTTCCTTCAACAACAGACATCTAAGGGCATCAGCATCCCATCAGCAACTGTCCACTGAACTGAAGGCCGTGGCATAGACGAAAAGACAACTCCAAAGGCATTAAGATCATGACCAACTAAAGTCGACTCGAGTGAGCGTCCTATTCCTGCTGGATACCGCCAAAGCAATAGCAAGAGGCCTCTGCAATCTGGTCGATGTGGATGGTGGCCCAACCAATGAGCAGTTGAGAGTTTTATCCGTACTCATTGTTCATTTTCTCGGCCTAACATCGGCCGATCTAGATTTCACGAACACCCTAAGTGCCGCTGAATTAGCCGTTGTCATGACTGGCGCTTCAGAGCGACGTCGGTTTATGCAGCTAGCCACAATACTTGAGCTGTGTCGCCACCCAAAAAGCGTAGAACAGTTGCAAAAGCTAGAAGACTGCGCAGAAGCGCTCCATGTATCGGGAGACGCGTTAAATGCAGCAAAAGAACTTTGCCATAAATCTGCTGAGGAGGCCTCAGCCGACTTCCTAAGAACCTATCAAACATACTTTCCAGATCTATCGGAGGGCTACCACAAAATGCTCTCCCAGGATGGACAACTGTACTACGATGATGATTTCTTTGAGAAGCTACAAACCTTCCACGCCATGCCCCCAGGTAGCCTCGGCAAGTGTTTTGCTGAATTCTATCGTCGCAGCGGTCTAACCATCCCGACCCGGCAAACAGTCAACCCTGGCTACTATCTTTGGCATGACATGGGCCATGTCATTACGGGCTACGAGGCAACCAGTATCGGAGAAGTCTGCCTCGGAGCCTTCAAGCTTGCGCTGCATGATTCCGACGCAAATTGGATGGCTTCGCTAACCAATTTCATGATTCATGAAGCCGGCTTATTTAAACCTGGCTCCCAAGTTCAATATGTTTCCAATCGCGGCAGTGGCGACCCCTATGGCACTGATTGCACCAAAGGAGTCATGGAAGATCCAAGCGCACCAGACTTTTTAGCCGAAGCCCTGCAGCGGGGATCAATATGTACCGGTGATTTCACCAGTCTTGACCACCTCGCCATCGCCGATGTGCCCTTAATCGAAATTCGCAGCCAATACAATGTCGTGCCACTAAAGCAATCCATGTTTGACGATGCCCATCTATGGCCCACTTAAAAATATTCACGAACCATAGATCCGCCCCACTTCGCACCCATCATTCATCCATCGAAGCGCGCCGTTGCCTGGCCTGTTTGACCTGACTTTTTTGCTTCTTTGCATCAACACGCCGCTTCACCGCACCCCGGGTGGGCTTGGTGGGCTTGCGAAGCTTCGGGGGCGGCTTCAACCCTTCTCGCAGTAGATCACCCAGGCGCTGCATAGCGAGCTGGCGATTCTGGTACTGGGATCGGTGCTCGGAAACAGCGACGCGCAGGCAACCAGCCACGCACCGGGATCCCAGCCGCTCCAGCAGCCGCTGTTTTTGGAACGGGCCGATGGCGCCGGTGCCTTCCAGATCAAAGCCCAGCTCGACGGCGGTCTCCACCTTGTTGACGTTCTGGCCCCCTGGCCCGGAAGACCTGGAAAATCGCCACTGCAACTCCGCCGCTGGGATCACCACGGCGGCGCTCACGTGCAGATCACCAATGGGTCGCCCTACTGCCATGGGTTGAGCCTGCCAGGGCGATGTCTTGGGCGCTACACCCCCGAAGCGCTTAGCTGGAGGCAGCTACTGCAAGGGCAATGGGCTGGATCGATGAAACCTTCGATGGCGTGCGCTATGGCCTCGAGGGCACGGTGATCGCCGAACAGGACTCTCCCTTTCAGAAGGTGACGATCATCGACAGCGTCCGCTACGGCAAAGGGCTGCTGCTGGATGGCTGCTGGATGACCGCCGAGCGCCAGGAACGGCACTATCACGAAGCCATCGTTCACCCCGCCCTCTGCGGCGCTGAAAGCCAGGCCCGGGTGCTCATCATCGGCGGGGGCGACGGCGGCACCGCCCGCGAATGCCTCAGGCACCCCGGGGTCGAGCACCTCGACATGGTCGAAATCGACGGCCTGGTGGTGGAGTGGAGCCAGCAGTACCTGCCCTCGATTGGCGGTGGCTGCTGGAAGGATCCCCGTTTCCATCTCACCGTGGGCGACGGCATCGCCTGGGCCGCCGCCGCCGCCGATGCCAGCTACGACGTGGTGCTGGTGGATGGCTCCGATCCCGCCGGACCGGCTGAAGGCCTGTTCAACCGCGCCTTCTTTGAGCACTGCCGCCGCATCCTCAAACCCGGTGGCGTGTTTGCCACCCAAAGCGAATCCCCAGAGGCCTTCCGCCAGGTGCACATCGACACCGTGCGCCTGATCCGGGAGGTGTTCGGCCACGCCGATCCCCTCTACGGCTGGGTGCCCATGTATCCCAGTGGCTGGTGGAGTTGGACGTTCGCCGCCACTGACGGCCGTCGTTACCTCGAGCCAAACAGCGAGCGCGCCGCGGCCGTAGCCAGTGGCTGTGAGATCTGGTCGCCCCGCTGGCAGCAGGGGGGTTTCAACGCCATTCCTGCCTACGTCGAGCGCGCCCTGACGGCCTGAGCTCAGTAGCAGCAGGTGCCGCTGGTGCGCTGCTCCCTTAGGCGCTCGTGTTGCTGGCTGATCAACAACACCGCCAGGGTCGGGTGGTTGTGGAGCAGGTTCAAGAAGCGCAGCCGCTCGAGGCGCAGCACTTCCACGGGGGTGCGGGCAAACGCCTCATTGCGATAGGTGCCCACAAACCAAACGATGTCCTGGTAGCTCAAAAACTCGCCGGGGCGGTAGCAAAGCTTCTCGCCGCCTTCGCCCACCACCTCAACGATCCCGCGCCGCACCGCGTAGATGGAATCCGCGGGGGCACCCCGGGAAAAAACCTTGGCGCCGGTCGGCAAGGTGAGCACCTCACAGTCGACCTGGGCCGCCATCAACTCAATGGGGGGGGTGATTGCAAGGGCTGTGACCAATAGAGGCGGCTCCTGAAAAAAGCTTTGTGGTTCTCCTTATTACAACGCAACCGGCCACCCCCACGGTGTGGATCGCTTCATAAGGGCAAAAACGCTGCGCATCTGCAGCAAAACACCTGGAAAACTTCGACTTTCCTCCGAATCCCGCCCAGCATTAACTCCCCGCCCGTCAGCACGGCTGGCCAGTTTCCATAGGATTCAAGCCATGCCGCCTGCCTTGCCCCTTGGCCGATCCCTCTGCGGGGCCCCTCCAACGAACCGCCCTGTTTGAAGCCGCCCAAGCCTCTGGCGGGCGGATGGTGCCCTTTGCCGGCTGGGAGATGGCCGTGCAATTTGCCGGCCTGGTTGCCGAGCACCAGGCCGTGCGCAGCAGCTGCGGTGTGTTCGATATCTCCCACATGGGTGTCATCACCCTGCGCGGTGCTGGCCCCAAGGATGCCCTCCAGGCCCTGGTGCCCACCGATCTGTTTCGCATCGGCCCTGGGGAGGCCTGCTACACCGTGCTCCTCAACGCAGCCGGGGGCATCCGCGACGATCTGATCGTCTACGACCGGGGCCAGAGGGATGGCCAAGCCGAACTGCTGCTGGTGATCAATGCGGCCTGCGCCGAAGCCGACACCGCCTGGCTGCGCAGCCAGCTCGAACCCGCCGGCATCACGATCGCCGATCGCAAGGGCGATGGCGTCTTGCTGGCGCTGCAGGGGCCCGAAGCCATGGCCAGGCTGGAAGCCCTCAGCGGCACAAACCTCAGCGGCTTACCCCGCTTTGGCCACCGCGATCTAAGCCTCAACGGCACGGCCCAAGGGGCCGCCGCGGGGGCCCAGGCGTTTGTGGGGCGCACCGGCTACACCGGTGAAGACGGCTGCGAACTGCTAGTGGATCGCGCCGCAGGCCCTGCCCTCTGGCAGCAACTCCTCAGCGAGGGGGTGACCCCCTGCGGCCTGGGGGCCCGGGACACCCTGCGGCTGGAAGCCGCCATGCACCTCTACGGCCAGGAGATGGATGCCAGCACCACCCCCCTGGAAGCCGGGCTGGGCTGGCTGGTGCACCTGGAGATGCCCAAGCCCTTCATCGGCCGCGAGGTGCTCGAGCGCCAAACCGCCGAGGGGGTGGGCAAACGGCTGGTGGGGCTCAAGCTCCAGGGCCGCGCCATCGCCCGCCATGGCTACCCCGTGCTGCACAACGATCAGGTGGTGGGGGAGGTGACCAGTGGCACCTGGTCGCCCAGCCTGGGGGAAGCGATTGCCCTGGCCTATGTGCCCCCTGCCGCCGCCAAACTGGGTACGGAGCTGGCCGTGCAGATCCGCGGCAAGTCGGAACCTGCCGTGGTGGTGAAACGCCCCTTCTACCGGCGGGCCTAGATCCCGCGGGTTCGCATGGGAAAATCCGTGCAGACTCCAATGAATTTTCCATGCGCAGCCACGGGTGCGGTGATCTGCGCAGTGAATCCAGCGGCCAAGCGGTGCAGCTCTGCGGCTGGGTGGATCGGCGCCGCGACCACGGTGGGGTGATTTTTATCGACCTGCGCGACCGCAGCGGCAGCCTGCAGATCACGGTGGACCCCGACCTGAGCGCTGAAGCCTTCGCCGTCGCAGAACACCTGCGCAACGAAACGGTGCTCCAGGTGGAGGGCACGGTGCGCAACCGTCCCACCGAATCGATCAACGACCGCCTGGCCACGGGCCACATCGAGGTGCTGGCCAGCTCCATCACGGTGCTCAACAGCGTGCGCGGCAACCTGCCCTTCCAGGTGTCGGTTCACGACGACGAACAGGTGCGCGAAGAGCTGCGCCTGCGCCACCGCTATTTGGATTTGCGCCGCGAGCGCATGAACGGCAACCTGCGGCTGCGGGCCCAAACCATCCAGGCCGCCCGCCGCCACCTGGAGGACCAGGGCTTCATCGAGGTGGAAACCCCCGTCCTCACCCGCTCTACCCCGGAGGGCGCCCGCGACTACCTGGTGCCGTCCCGGGTATGCGGCGGCGAGTGGTTTGCCCTGCCCCAATCCCCCCAGCTGTTCAAGCAGCTGCTGATGGTGGGCGGCATCGAGCGCTACTACCAGGTGGCCCGCTGCTTCCGCGATGAAGACCTCAGGGCCGATCGCCAGCCGGAATTCACCCAGCTGGACATCGAAATGAGCTTCATGGATCAAGAACAGATCCTCGAACTCAACGAAACCCTGATCGCCAGCATCTGGAAGGCCGTCAAAGGGGTTGATCTGCCCAGGCCCTTCCCGCGCCTCACCTGGCATGAGGCCATGGATCGCTTCGGCACCGATCGGCCCGACACCCGCTACGGCATGGAGCTCACCACCGTGAGCGACCTGGTCAAAGACATGGGCTTCAAGGTGTTCTCTGGCGCAGTGGCATCAGGGGGCTCGGTGAAGTGCATCGCCGTGGCCGGCGGCAATGAGGCGATCAGCAACGTGCGGATCAAGCCCGGCGGCGATGTGTTCAGCGAAGCCCAGGCCGCAGGCGCGGGGGGGCTGGCGTTCATCCGGGTGCGGGATGGCGGTGAGATCGACACCATCGGCGCCATCAAAGACAACCTCTCGGAGGCGATCAAGGCCGAACTGCTGGAGCGCACCGGAGCCCAACCGGGCACCCTGCTGCTATTTGGCGCTGGCGACACGGCCACGGTGAACAAGGCCCTCGATCGGGTGCGCCAATACCTGGCCCGCGAGCTGAATCTGGTGGTCACCCCCGACAAGGAGAACAGCACCTGGAACTTCCTGTGGGTGGTGGATTTCCCGATGTTCGAGTTCAACGCCGAGGAGAACCGGCTCGAGGCCCTGCACCATCCCTTCTGCGCCCCCAACACGGCCGACCTGGGCGACGACCCCAGCCAATGGGCCGCCACCCTGCCCACCGCCCGCGCCCAGGCCTACGACCTGGTGCTCAATGGCCTGGAACTGGGCGGTGGCTCCCTGCGCATCCACAACTCGGATCTGCAGCGCCAGGTGCTCCAAACCATTGGACTGCCGTTAGAAGAGGCCAATCAGCAGTTCGGCTTCCTGATGGACGCCCTGGACATGGGCGCCCCTCCCCACGGCGGCCTGGCCTTCGGCATCGACCGGATGGTGATGTTGCTCGCCGGCGAAGACTCGATCCGCGACACCATTGCCTTCCCCAAAACCCAGCAGGCCCGCTGCCTGATGACCGGTGCCCCAGGGGGGGTCGCCACCAAGCAACTCGACGAGCTGCATGTGGCCAGCACCTGGGAAGAGGAAGACGCCTAAATTCCCGTCCAAACCCGTTCCGTACCCCCTTAGCAACCATGACCACCGCCACCGGCAGCCTTGAAATGGGCACCAGCTCCATCGGCAGCATCGACATCGGCATCTCCCAAGCCCAGCGCCAGGAGATCGCCGCCGGCCTGGGGAGGGTGCTGGCCGATAGCTACGTGCTCTACGGCAAAACCCACGGCTTCCACTGGAACGTGACTGGACCGATGTTCAACACGCTCCATTTGATGTTCATGGACCAATACACCGAGCTCTGGACCGCCCTCGATGTGATCGCCGAACGCATCCGCGCCCTGGGCTGCCCGGCACCCTTTGGCGGAGCCAACTTTGCTGCCCTGGCCTCGATCCAGGAAACCCAAGGCGTGCCCAACGCCCTGGCCATGGTGCGGGAGCTGGTGATGGGCCATGAGGCCGTCGCCCGCACCGCCCGCAGCCTGTTCACCCTGGTGAACGACGCCAACGACCAGCCCACGGCCGATCTGCTCACCCAGCGGCTGCAGATCCACGAAAAAACCGCCTGGATGCTGCGCAGCCTGCTGGAAGCCTGAGCTCGGCTAAAGGGCAAGCCCGAGGGGGCCTTGGTGGCTATCGGTAGATTGAAGAATCAGCCGATGCGCCATGAGCAAATTTGTCTTTGTTACCGGCGGTGTGGTCTCCAGCATCGGCAAAGGCATCGTGGCGGCCAGCTTGGGAAGGCTGCTGAAGTCACGCGGGTACAGCGTTTCGATCCTCAAGCTGGACCCCTACCTCAACGTGGATCCGGGCACGATGAGCCCGTACCAACACGGCGAAGTCTTCGTGACCGAAGACGGGGCTGAAACCGACCTCGACCTGGGCCACTACGAGCGGTTTACCGACACCGCCATGTCGCGCCTCAACAGCGTGACCACCGGATCGATCTACCAATCGGTGATCAACAAAGAGCGCCGCGGCGATTACAACGGCGGCACGGTGCAGGTGATTCCCCACATCACCGGCGAAATCCGCGAGCGCATCAAGCGGGTGGCGGCCAACAGCAATGCCGATGTGGTGATCACCGAGATCGGCGGCACCGTGGGCGACATCGAATCCCTGCCGTTTCTGGAAGCGATCCGGGAATTTCGCGGCGATGTGGGCCGCCAGGATCTGGCCTACGTGCACGTGACCCTGCTGCCCTTTATTGGCACCTCGGGGGAGTTGAAAACCAAGCCCACCCAACACTCGGTCAAGGAACTGCGCTCCATCGGCATCCAGCCCGACGTCTTGGTGTGCCGCAGCGATCGGCCCATCAGCGATGACCTCAAGGCCAAGATCGGCGGCTTCTGCGGGGTCCCCACCAAGGCGGTGATCGAAGCCCTCGATGCCGACAGCATCTACGCGGTGCCCCTGGCCATGGAGCAGGCCCACCTCTGCCATGAGGTGCTGGATGTGCTCAACCTCCCCAACCACCCAAGCGACATGGTGGGCTGGGAAAAGCTGGTGACCAAGCTGCGCAACCCCGGCCCGGCCATCAAGGTGGCCTTGGTGGGCAAATACGTGCAGCTCAACGATGCCTACCTCTCGGTGGTGGAAGCCCTGCGCCATGCCTGCCTGGACGTGGATGCCTCCCTTGACCTGCATTGGATCTGCGCCGAACAAATCGAAACCCAGGGCGCCGAAACCCTGCTCGCCGGCATGGATGCGGTGGTGGTGCCCGGCGGCTTTGGCAACCGGGGCGTGGATGGCAAGGTGGCAGCCATCCGCTGGGCCCGGGAGCAACGGGTGCCCTTTTTGGGCCTGTGCCTGGGGATGCAGTGCGCCGTGATCGAGTGGGCCCGCAACCAAGCCGGTCTCACCGGGGCGACCAGTGCTGAACTCGATCCCGAAGCGGCCCATCCCGTGATTCACCTGCTGCCCGAGCAACAGGATGTGGTCGACCTGGGCGGCACCATGCGCCTGGGCGTCTACCCCTGCCGGCTCACCCCAGGCACCATGGGACACCGCCTCTATGCCGAGGAGGTGGTGTACGAACGGCACCGGCACCGCTACGAGTTCAACAACGCCTATCGCAACCTGTTCCTGGAATCGGGCTACGAGATCAGTGGCACCTCCCCCGATGGCCGCCTGGTGGAACTGATCGAATTAAAGGATCACCCCTTCTTCACCGCCTGCCAGTACCACCCAGAATTCCTATCCCGGCCTGGCAAGCCCCACCCCCTCTTCCGGGGTTTGGCCGAAGCCGCCCAACAACGGCTGCCCAGATCGCCCCAAGAAGCGCTCCGCACCCAGCAGGCGCAGCAAAGCCCAAGCACCAGTGCCAGCCCCTCCAGCGTCTGATTCCCTACCAGTCGTGGAAACCTTCCATTCCCTCCAAGGGGAAGGGCTCCATGCCGGCCGCAGTGCCTTTTTCATTCGCCTGGGCGGCTGCCGGGTGGGCTGCAGCTGGTGCGACACCAAACACTCCTGGCCCGAGCAGGCGCACCCCCTGTGCCCGGCGGAAGACCTAGCAACAGAAGCGCGAAGCGCCGCCCAAGCCGGGGCCGCCTTTGTGGTGATCACCGGTGGTGAACCCCTGCACCACAACCTCGACAACCTCTGTGCCACCCTCACGTCCCAGGTGCTCAATCGCCAGGGTCAACCCATCCCTTTGCACCTGGAAACCAGTGGCGTCGATGGGCTGAGCGGCCAGTTTGCCTGGATCACCCTCTCCCCCAAACCCCATCGCCCGCCCTGCCCAGAGCTGCTGGCGGCCTGTGATGAGCTCAAGGTGATCGTTCACACCGCCAGCGATCTGGCCTTTGCAGAAGCCATGGCCACCTCTGCCGAGCAAGCCAAAGCCCAGCTTCATCAAGGCGCGACCAGGGTTGGATCAGGCCCCGAGCTCCTCCTCCAACCCGGCTGGCAGAGCCCCGTGGGCCAAAACCTGGCGATCGATTTTGTGCGTCAGCACCCCCAGTGGCGGCTCAGCCTGCAAAGCCACAAATGGCTCGGGGTGCGCTGAGGCTCGGATCGTTTAAGGGCCCGCTTAAAACTTGCCGGCGGGCCGCTCTTGGGTCTCGGCCTTCCAGAGCTTCCAGCGCACCTCAAGGGGCTTCGGGGCATACACCACGATCGGCCGACTCACGTTGTATGGCATCACAAACGGCCGACCCGCCATCGCCACAAACTTCTCTTGCAGGGGCTGCCCGGCGGGGCAAGCCATGCGGGTGGAGGCCATCGGGCCCACATCGCTCACCCGCAGATAGGGAACAACCGGATCTGCCTTGCCCTTTTCGATGCGGAGCTGGGCAGAAAAGCTGTGCATGTTGCAGTCCACCTTGGCCATCTGGCCCACGATCACCTGTACCCGCCAATCGCGGGGGTTGCCGGAGATGGCCTGATCGCTGGAGGAAGGAAGCAGGCCTGGCAGCTGAATCACCCAACGGGTTTCCCCGGGAGCAGCAGGGGGGAAGGGGCTGAGATCCAGGCGCGGAATGGCCCTGGCCCCAGGCGCAGCCAAGACGGCAGCCAGGGCGGCAACGGCAAGACCAGGGAAGACCCTCAGACGCACTCTCACAGCCAAACCATCGGTTTCACCCCATCTTGACGGTGATCTGGCAGCCTTTTGCCATTGATCCGGCAACTGCCAGTCCCTTGCCCACACCCCAACCCACTGCGATTGCCCTGTTGTCCGGCGGGCTGGATTCAGCCACGGCCGCAGCTCTGGCGATGGAGGCGGGTTATGCCGTGATTGGTCTTTCCTTTGATTACGGCCAGCGGCACCTGCGGGAACTGCTCGCCGCCAAGGCCGTTGCCCAAGCCCTGCAGCTGGCCGAGCACCACACCATCGCCGTCAACCTGGCCAGCTGGGGGGGCTCTGCCCTCACCGACCAAGCCATCGCCGTGCCCACGGGCGGCGTCCAAAGCGGCGTGATCCCCAGCACCTATGTGCCCGGGCGCAACACGGTGTTCATCGCCCTAGGCCTGAGCCTGGCGGAGGCCCGGGGGGCCACCAAACTGGTGCTCGGCGTGAATGCCGTGGACTATTCCGGATACCCCGACTGCCGCCCCGACTACCTCAGCGCCTTCCAGACCCTGGCCGATCTGGCCAGCAAAAGCGGCCGCGAAGGCCACGGGGCCCAGCTGTGGGCGCCCCTGGTGCTTTGGAGCAAAACAGAGATCGTGAGAGAGGCCCTGCGCTTGGGCGTGCCCATCGACACCACCTGGAGTTGCTACAGCGGCGGCGACAAAGCCTGCGGGATCTGCGACAGCTGCCGGATCCGCGATGCGGCGCTCATCGAAGCGGGCCACCCCGAACTCGCCAGTGGGGCACTGTCCAGCCATTGACCCTGCAAAGCCGTTGACCAAGCCAAACCCCATCCGGTACCCCCTGCCCTGGTGTGAACCGGCCCATCTGGTGGAGCAGCTGGCCCACCACTTCGGCGCCGAGGGGCTGGTATGGCTCGATGGCGATGGCTCCGGCCTGGGCCGGTGGAGCCGGATCGGCATCCATCCCCTGGAGCAACAGGTGTGCCGCGGCCTACCCGGCACCCCAGGCGCGGGCGATCCCTTTGTGGCGCTCGCAGCCATGGAGGCCAGCGGCGGGCAATGGATGGGCTGGTTGGCCTACGAGGCCGGGGCTTGGGTGGAGCCTGGCCACCATTGGGCCGACAGCGACATGGCCGTGCTTTGGGCAGCCCGGTTCGACCCGATCGTGGTGATGGATCACCAGAGCCAAACCCTTTGGCTGGAAGGCTCCACACCCCAGCGATTGGAGGAGATGGCTGGCTTGATCACAGCCATGGGAGCAAGCCAGGCTGGACCTGGCGCTGCAACCCCTGGCACGGCAACACCGAGAGATGGGGCCATTCCCCTCGACGCCTGGACCTGGCACACGAGCTCCAGCCGGTTTGCCGAGCAGGTAGCCCAGATCCGCCATTGGATCGACCAAGGCGATATTTTCCAGGCCAACCTCACCGCCTGCTGCGAAGCCAATACCGCCTCGGCCCCCGATGCCCTGGGCCACTACCTGCGCCTGCGCCACAGCTGCCCGGCCCCCTTTGGCGGCCTCGCTATCGCCACAGGGGCTGCCCGGGGGGAGGCCGTGCTGTCCAGCTCCCCAGAACGGTTCCTGAAGGTGGATGGCCAGGGCCTGGTAGAAACGCGGCCGATCAAGGGCACCCGGCCCCGCCACCCGGACCCGCAAGCCGATGCGGCGGAAGCCGCCCAATTGATCACCAGCCCCAAAGACCGGGCTGAGAACGTGATGATCGTGGATCTGCTGCGCAATGACCTGGGCCGGGTCTGCAAGCCCGGATCGATTCAGGTGCCCCAGTTGGTGGGATTGGAGAGCTACCGGCACGTGCACCACCTCACCTCGGTGGTGGAAGGGATGCTGCAACCAGGCCAAGGGGTAGTGGACCTGCTGCGGGCCGCCTGGCCGGGGGGATCGATCACGGGGGCGCCCAAGATTCGCGCCTGCCAACGCCTGGCGGAGCTGGAACCTGTGGCCCGTGGTCCCTATTGCGGCTCCCTGTTTTGGCTGGGCCCCGATGGGAGCTTCGACAGCAACATCCTGATCCGCTCCGTGCTGATCAAGGGCCACCGGCTGCGGGTGCACGCCGGCTGCGGCATCGTGACCGACTCCGATCCAGCCGCCGAAGCCGAGGAGATGGGCTGGAAACTCCAACCCCTGCTGGAGGCCTTGGCATGACAGACGCGCAGGCAATCGCCTGGATCAACGATCCCGCCCCCCATGGCCAGTGGGGCGCCCCAAACGAGCTGACCCTGCCGATCAACGAGCGGGGCCTGCTGCTCGCCGATGGGTTGTTTGAAACCGTGTTGATCCTCGATGGCCAGCCCCGCTTACTGGCCGAGCACCTGGGCCGTTGGCACCACTCGGCCGCCCTGCTCGGCTTGGCCAAGCCGCCAGGCGAAGCCACCGTGGAGCCCCTGATTCAAGGGGCCATCAGCCGCAGCGGGATCAGCAGCGGCGCCCTCCGGCTGAATTGGAGCCGGGGAAACGGTGGCAATGGAGCTAACACCAGGGGAATCGCCATCCCGCCAGCCGAGGCCGGGGAATCAAGCAATCCAAGCGAGGCAAACCGTGCCCACCGCTTTTGGCTGCAACTCAACCCCCACCAGCCCAATTTCGACCCGGTGCGGGTGATCGTGAGCCCCACCGAAAGGCGCTGTGCCACCAGTCTGCTGAGCCAGTGCAAAACCTTTGCCTATGGACCTTCGATTCAGGCCCGCCGCCAGGCCCAAGCAGCCGGTGCCGATGACGCCCTGCTGCCAAGCAGCAGCGGCGAACTCAGCTGCGGCACCACCACCAACCTGATGGTGCGATCGGGATCTGGCTCGGGATCGGGCTGGATCACCCCGCCCCTCAGCAGCGGCTGCCTGCCCGGGATCATGCGGCACCGGGCCCTAGTTCTGGGGGTTGCCCAGGAGCAACCCATCGACGAGGCCGCCCTGATGGACAGCCCTGGTGCCCTCTTGATCAACAGCCTGGGCTGCAGGGCGATCACCCATCTGGGCCCAACGGCCCTGCCGATCGCCCCGGATGCCGAGGCCCTGTGGTGGAGCCTGCTTTAGTTGCAGCCCTGCACGGAGATCCGGTAGGTGAAACCGGTGGCTGCTTGATCAGCCGAAGCTCCAATCCTGAAATTCACCTGGGACACCACCTTGCCGGGGTAGGTGGGGAAAGGACCCCATTGGCGGCCCGTGCCCGTGGGCGGTGCAAAGGAGGGTTCGTTGATCACCTGAAAGGCCGTGCCATCGGTGAACTTCAGGAAGCCCTCCACCGGATAGGTGGCACTCACGGACGAATTGGCGGTGAAGAAAAACTTGTAGGTGCTGTAGGGCGCCGTCACAAAGAAATCGGTGTTCCAGTTCGGACGGCTAAAGGGCAATACGGCGCCAGGGCTAATGGTCTTGGTGACGATATTGGTGGTGCCATCCCCACCCACAGGGGCCAGGAACTGACAGGTTTGGGCGCCTGCTGACTGGGCTCCAGCCGTCACTGCAGCCGTCGCCGTAGCAGTCAAGGCCAGGGCTGCCGCAAAGGACGTCCGGATGAAGGGGACCAGCATGAAATCTAAAAAAATCAGGCTTAGTCCTAACAAAAGCAGGGGCAATTGGCGGCCAATCGCAACCAACTGGCATCTCCACCAGCTCACCCTTTCGTAGCAACCATGACCAGGGAAGGGCTGGTCTGCTGGGCAAGATCTCCCCAGCGCATCAACTGGGAATGTTCACCGAGTACAGGCCCAATCGGGGCTACGACGAATATTTCACAGCCAACGATGAGCCGCGCAGCAGCCTGCAGCCGCTTGTCTCGTCCTTGGGACAACTGGGCCTGGATGAACTCAATCGCAACCATGCCGCGGCGGGCATCCTGTTGAAACGCCTGGGGGCCACCTTCCGCCTCAACGATTCGGGCAACAAGGGCGTGGAGCGGATCCTGCCCTTTGACCCCCTACCCCGGTTGATTGGCATGGCCGATTGGCAGCGCCTCGAGCGGGGCCTGATCCAACGCCTCGAGGCCATTGATCGCTTCCTCGGCGACATCTACGGCGACCAAAAAATTCTCAATGACGGGGTCATCCCCCGCGAAGACATCGAAACCTCCCAGGGCTGGCGGCCCCAGATGCAAGGTTTCAAGCCCCCCCTGGGCAAGTGGTGCCACATCTCCGGACTCGATTTGGTGCGGGATGGCCAGGGGGCCTGGAGGGTGCTCGAAGACAACCTGCGCTGCCCTTCGGGGGTGGCCTATTTCCTCGAAAACCGCCGCGTGATGAAGCGGATGTTCCCGAGCCTGTTTGCCGGGCGCACCGTGCAACCGATCGACGACTACCCATCCCACCTGCTGCAAACCCTGCGGGAGTTGGCCCCCTGGACCGACAGCCCCAAGGTGGTGCTGCTCACCCCGGGGGTGTTCAACAGCGCCTATTTCGAGCACAGCTACCTCGCCCAACAGATGGGGATCCAGCTGGTGGAGGGTCGCGATCTGGTCTGCCAAGACGATCGGGTCTGGATGCGCAGCACCGGTGGCCTGGAGCCCGTTGATGTGATCTACCGCCGCATCGACGACGACTTCCTCGATCCGGCCCTCTTCCGCAGCGATTCGGTGCTCGGGGTGCGGGGCTTGATGGAGGCTTACCGCGCCGGCCGGGTAGCCATTGCTAATGCCCCAGGCACCGGCGTAGCCGACGACAAGCTGATCTACGCCTATGTGCCGGACATGATCCGCTACTACCTGGGCGAAGAACCGATCATCGAGAACGTGCCCACCTACCTCTGCGCCCAGCCCGACGACCAGGCCTACGTGCTGGCCCACCTGGGTGAGCTGGTGGTGAAAGCCGTGGCCGAAGCTGGGGGCTACGGGATGCTGATCGGCCCCCATGCCAGCAGCGCAGAGATCGCCGAATTCGCCGACAAGATCAAGGCCAACCCCCGCAACTACATCGCCCAACCCACCCTGGAGCTGTCCACCGTCCCCTCCCTCAGCCAAGGGGAGCTCTACCCCTGCCACGTGGATCTGCGCCCCTACGTGCTGAGGGGAAAGGGGGCGTGGGTCAGCCCTGGGGGCCTAACCCGGGTCGCCCTGCGGCGGGGATCCCTGGTGGTGAATTCCTCCCAGGGGGGTGGCTGCAAAGACACCTGGATTGTTGATGAAGCCCCGAGTCGGGAGGTGGTCCCATGCTGAGCCGGGTTGCCGAATCCCTGTACTGGATCAACCGCTACGTGGAGCGGGCGGAGAACATTTCCCGCTTTGTGGAGGTGAGCGAGGCCATGGCCCTCGACTGCCCCCCCGGCAGCGCCGAACCCTGGCTGCCCCTGATCGAGGCCAATGGTGATCGGGAATTGTTCGACAAGCTTCACCCGTCGGCCACCCCCCAAGACGTGGTGACCTTCTTGGTGCGCAACGAGGACAACCCCAACAGCATCATCAATTGCATCGCTTTTGCCCGCGAAAACGCGCGCCAAATTCGCGAAGTGATCACCACCGAAATGTGGGAACAACTCAACGACATCTATTGGACCCTTCTCGAGAACGAGAGCTTCTGGAACCAGCCCGGCCAGGAGCAATTGCGGGATATTCGCCGCGCCTGCCAACTCTTCTACGGGATCACCGACGCCACCTTGAGTCGCGACCTCTCCTGGCAATTCAGCCGGCTTGGCCGCCTGCTGGAGCGGGCGGATAAAACCAGCCGCATCCTCGATGTGAAGTACTTCCTGCTGCTGCCATCCCCCGATGAAGTGGGCGGCGTGCTGGATGAACTGCAGTGGATCTCCCTACTGCGCAGCGCCGGGGCCTATCAAATGTTCCGCCAGTCGCGCCAACAGGCGATCGAGCCCAAGGCCGTGGCCGCCTTCCTGCTGCTCAATCCGATCTTTCCCCGCTCGGTGCGGTACTGCCTAGAGCGCATCCACGAAACCTTGAAGATCATCAAGGGCGAATCGGTGCCCGGAGACCCCGACCAGATCGAGTGCCAGAGCGGCCTCACCCTGGCCCGCTGGAGTTACACCAGCATCGACACCCTGATCAACACTGGCTTGCACGAATCGATCGACGACCTGCAGAGCGATTTCAACCGGCTGCATGAACTGATCGAACAGCGCTACTTCGTCGCAGCCAACATCGCTGCCAACATCGCTTCCACCACAGCCCCATCCAGCGCAGAGCTTCCATGCGTGCCCGCGTAACCCACACCTTCACCTATCGCTACAGCGCGCCGGTGCTGCTGGGGCCCCACCGCTTTTGCCTGCGGCCCCGGCCCCATGGCTTCCAGCGGCTGATCGACTACCGCCTGGAGGTAAGCCCCGATCCAAGCCAGCTGTTTGATCTGATCGCCGCCGGCGGTGACACCATCACCCGGGCCCGCTTCCTCGGTGAAACCGAGCTGTTCCAGGTGGTCGCCAACTCCGAGGTGGAAACCTTCACGGCGCCCCTGATGGAGGCCTGCCTCGATGAGGAGATGGCCCGCCTCCCGATCCCGATCGGTCGCCTCAACCCCGATCTGATGAGCAACTTGCAGGGCTGGCTGCCCAACGGTCAGCACGACGCTGCCGCCGTGGATCTTGCCCATGAGGCCCTGATGGGCAGCGATCAGCGCAGCCTCACCTTCCTGCAACAGCTGATCGAAATCATCCAAGACCGGGTCAAATACACCCAACGCCACATCGGCCCCGCCTGGCCGGCCAGCCGCACCCTCAAGGAGCGGGTGGGTTCGTGCCGCGATCTCGCCATGCTGATGATCGAGTGCTGCCGCTGCGTCGGGCTGCCGGCCCGCTTTGTGAGTGGTTACCACCTGGTGGAGCCCAAACCCGAGCGCTACGACCTGCACGCCTGGACCGAGGTGTATCTCCAGGGGGCCGGCTGGCGCGGGTTCGATGCCAGCGGCAAGGGGGCCGTGGACGAGCGCTACATCCCGATTGCCACCTCATCGAAATCAGACCACACCGCGGCCATCACGGGCAGCTTTTCCGGACCGCCAGGGGTCGAAAGCACCTTCGAGTGGAGCATCGAAGCCGAGGTGCTCAGCGCCACCAGCCACCAGCTCATCCCTGGGAGCTAACCCACCATGCCCAGCTCCATCAGCCAAGCCACCGCCGCCCTGCTGGAGCAACGGCTTCATGAGGCCGGCATCCGCCTCACCTTTGGCGGAGAACCCACCTACGTGCCCGTGGAACCAGAGGGGGCCGAGTGGAGCGTGGCGGCCGATGGCCCCACCAAATTGCGCTATGCCAAAGCCCTCGGCCGGGAACTGGAGCAAAGGGTCTGGCCAGGCAGCACGCTGATCTATTGCCCCGGCAAGCGCTACGACGGGGAAGTGAATCCCCGCTGGGCCCTGCGGCTGATCACAGGCGCCGATGGAACCCCCATCGTGCACTGGCCCCAGGGCCCACCTGACCGGCGCGCCCTCACTGCCAGCGAGGCCCCGGGCCTGCTGGCCGCCATTGGCGAGGGCTTGGGCTGCCCGCTCCAGCCCTTGCCCCTGCGCGATCCCCTCGATCCAAAGCGCCAGGTGTGGGCCGCACCGCTCTGCCACCACGACGAAGCCAGTCCCAGCCACCCCCTGGGCTGGCAGGCGGCGGCCTGGCCCCTGGCGGGACCCATGCAGGAGCTCATCGGCGCCCCTGGTCCCGCCGGTTTGCGCCTGCCCCTGGCCCACTTCCCCGAGGGGGTGCTGCGACAGGTGCTCACATTGGAGGTGGGGCCGCAGGACTGGAGCCTGTTCCTGCCACCCCTGGCCCGCCAACCCCTGGAAAGCCTGCTGGGCGTGATTGCCCAGGCTTCGGCGGCCTGGAGCCAACCGGAGCTCAGTGGGGTGCTGCCCCTCGATACCGATGGGGCCTGGCAGGTGCTGGGGCTCACCGCCGACCCCGGCGTGCTGGAAGTGAACCTGCCTGTATGCCACAGCTGGGCCGACTACGCCGGCTGGATGGGGGCCTTGGAGGAAGCGGGCGAGGCCGTGGGCCTGCGCTCCTGGAAGCAACAGGGGGAGCGCACCGAGGGCAGCGGCGGCGGCAACCACCTGCTCTGGGGCGGTCCCAGCCTGGAGGAGAACCCCTTCTTCGGCCGGCCGGCCTGGCTGGTGGGGATCCTGCGCTACTGGCAGCACCACCCAAGCCTGGCCTACCTGTTTTCTGGCAACTCCGTAGGACCCGCCTCCCAGGCACCCCGGCCCGATGAGGGCAGTGCCGCTTGGCTGGATTTGGAGCTGGCCCATGGCGTGCTCGAAGGCTTGCCCGCCGGCGATCAACGCATCGCCATCAGCGAAACCCTGCGCCATCTCCATGCCGACAAAAGCGGCAACACCCACCGCAGTGAGATCAGCCTCGACAAGTTCTGGAACCCGGCCTGGGCAGCCGGCTGCCAGGGGCTGATCGAATTTCGAGCCCTGGAAACCTTCCCGAAGCACCAGTGGGCCTCCGCCGTGGCCCTGCTCTGGCGGGCCCTGGCGGTGCACCTGCTGGATCCAAGCAACAGGCACCCTGACCTCAAATCCTGGGGTGAGACATTGCACGACCAATGGCTCCTGCCCAGCCAGTTGTGGCTCGATTTAGGCCGGGTGCTCGACGAACTCGAGCAGGCCGGCTATCCACTGGAGCGCTCGACCTTCCAGGCCATCTGGCAGTGGCGCTTTCCAACGCTGCTCGGCTGGAGCGATCCAAACGACCCAACGGCAACCCTGGAGCTTCGCCGCGCCCTTGAACCCTGGCCGCTGCTGTGCGACACCCCCGTGGAAGGCGGCAGCACCAGCCGCTTTGTGGATAGCTCCCTGCGGCGCTTTGAGGTGATCAGCACTGGGGCCTTCCGAAAGCGCTATGGCCTCCTGCTCAATGGCCGGCCCTTAGCGCTGGATGATCACCAGCCGGTAGCCGTGCGCTACCGCCAGGAAGCCCTCTATCCCTGCCTCCACCCCTGCATCGCCAACCACCTTCCCCTGGATCTCCAGCTGATCTATAGCCACCAGGGCCAGGCCATCGCCCAATGGACCCTGCCCAACGAAACCACAGGATTTGAGAGCCAGGCTTTACAGCCCTCGGCCCCTTCCAGCGATCCCACCAGCCCCAACTCTCCAGAGCCCCGTCCCTGGCGCGGGGCGCGCCCAGGGGCCTGCACCGTGGATTTGCGGCTGGGCTAGCTACCAGCTCACCCCATGCAGCTTGGGCAAGGGCGCGGTCTTGAAGGTGGTGGCAAACAGCCGGGGGATCCGGCGGCTGTTGTAGACGCGAAATTCCCGCACCACACTCGCGCCGGGATCGCGCACGGCCTGGTTGAGCACCACGGAGCCGTCGGGGTCAGACACCGACCGGTGGAAGGTGCCAGGAGG
>Ga0310331_10038_pt1 | contig 21059 bp, 27 predicted proteins | sample LakMicMDCLOrngC5_FD_195545 | JGI IMG/M metagenome (GOLD analysis project Ga0310331, IMG submission 195545) | Enriched freshwater cyanobacterial communities from Lake Michigan, Michigan, United States - MI23.DCL.Orng.C5 (v2) (version 2) | ecosystem: Environmental > Aquatic > Freshwater > Lake...
GGCATCCACACCAACTTCAGCTGGGGACGCAACAACATCACTCTCGAGAAGATGGATCTGATTGGTTCGGCCTCGCTTCGGCATGGATTCCAAGCCCTAGGCCTGGCTGCTGCCATGGCTTCCGCCTAAGCCCGGTTTCCTTCCCCAACCCCCGCCCTGTCGATCGCCATGGCCCGTCGCGCCCTGCTCGAGTTTGAAAAGCCGATAGTTGAGCTCGAGCAGCAGATCGAGCAGATCCGCCAGCTTGCGCGCGATTCGGAGGTGGATGTGAGCCAGCAGCTGCTCCAGCTGGAAACCCTGGCCACCCGCAGGCGCACCGAAATTTTTGAATCGCTGAGCCCGTCCCAAAAGATTCAGGTGGCGCGCCACCCCCAGCGACCCAGCACCCTGGATTACATCCAGGTGATCAGTGATGAATGGGTGGAGCTCCACGGTGACCGCCGCGGCAGCGATGACCAGGCCCTGGTGGGTGGGGTTGGCCGCATCGGTGACCAGGGGGTGGTGCTGCTGGGCCATCAAAAGGGTCGCGATACCAAGGAAAATGTGGCCCGCAATTTCGGTATGGCCTCCCCAGGGGGCTACCGCAAGGCCATGCGCCTGATGGATCACGCCGATCGTTTTGGCCTGCCGATCCTCAGCTTTATTGACACCCCTGGTGCCTACGCCGGTGTGCTGGCGGAAGAGCAGGGCCAGGGCGAAGCGATCGCTTTCAACCTGCGGGAGATGTTCCGCCTGCGGGTGCCGGTGCTGGCCACGGTGATTGGTGAAGGCGGTTCCGGGGGTGCCCTGGGGATTGGCGTTGCCGACCGTCTCTTGATGTTTGAACACAGCGTTTACACCGTGGCGAGTCCCGAGGCCTGTGCTTCGATCCTGTGGCGGGATGCCGGCAAGGCTCCTGTTGCTGCCGAGGCCCTCAAAATCACCGGGCCCGATCTGCTCAAGCTGGGCATCGTTGACCAGGTGTTGCCTGAACCCTCCGGTGGCAATCACTGGGCGCCCCTGCAGGCCGCCGAAACCCTCAAGGCAGCCCTGCTCGAGCACCTTGGCGAGCTGCAGCAATTGGGCGAAGCAGAGCTGCTGGAGCAGCGCTACGCCAAGTTCCGCCGCATGGGCCGCTTCCTGGAGGGTGGCACCCCTGATCCTTCACCCAGCGCCTAGGGTCGCGTCGATTTCAGCTCTGAAGCCTTGGCTGCTGTTTTGATTACGGGCGCATCCCGCGGTATTGGGGCGGCCGCTGCCAAAGCCTTCGCCGCCGCCGGGTACGACCTGCTGCTGCTCTCCCGCCCGACCGCCGAGGGAAAGCCCAGCGCCGAATTGGAAGCCCTGGCCGCCAGCCTGCGGCAGGCGGATCGGCGGGTGGAGATCGCAGGCATTGATCTGGCTGATTCCGCGGCCATTGCTCCTGGCCTTGCTGAGTTGCTGGGTCGGGGCCTGGTCCCCAGCGTTGTGATCAACAATGCCGGTGCGGCCTATACCGGGGCCCTGGCCGAGATGCCCCTCGACCAGTGGCAATGGCTGATGCAGCTCAACGTGACGGCGGTGTTCCAGGTCTGCCAAGCGGTGCTGCCCTTGCTTCGCTCTGCGGGTGAAGGGCTGATCATCAATGTCAGTAGCCATGCCGCCCACAAGACCTTCCCCGACTGGGGGGCCTATGCCACCACCAAGGCGGCCAAGGCGTGTTTCACCCGCCATCTGGCTGCCGAAGAGCGGGCCCATGGGATTCGGGTCTCGACCCTCACCCTGGGTGCGGTAAATACACCCCTCTGGGATACCGAAACGGTCCACAGCGACTTCGATCGGCGTGCCATGCTTGAAGTGGGTCAAGTGGCTGATGCCCTGCTGGTTTTGGCCCAACAGCCCGCCAACCAGGTGGTCGAAGACCTCACCCTCATGCCGGCCGCCGGTGCTCTCTGAGCTTTCCTATGACATCGACCCTGCCTTCCAGCCTTCCCTCCCGCGCCGCAGCGCCTGAAGCAGGCCCTTCCCCGGTGAGCTTGCGAATCCGTGAACGGCTGGATGCCGCTGGGGCTGCCTATCTGGCTAACGACAACATTTCCGACCATCTCGCCCCCGGCGAGATGGAGCAGCTGGAAATCGAGGTGGCCGGCAAGGTGCGTGAGCTGCTGCGCAGCTTGGTGATCGATATCGACAACGACCACAACACCGAGGAAACCGCCGAGCGGGTCGCTCGGATGTATCTGCACGAAGTGTTCAAGGGCCGCTATCACCAACAACCCAAGATCGCCAGCTTCCCGAACGTCAAAAAGCTGGATGAGATCTACACGGTTGGCCCGATTTCGGTCCGCTCAGCTTGCTCCCACCACCTCGTACCAATCCTGGGCAACTGCTGGATCGGCATCAAGCCCGGTGATCGGGTGATTGGCCTGTCCAAGTTTTCCCGCGTGGCCGACTGGGTGTTCTCCCGTCCCCACATCCAGGAAGAGGCGGTGATGATCCTGGCCGATGAAATTGAGCGGCTTTGCGAGCCCCAGGGTCTGGCCATCCTGGTGAAAGCCCAGCACTACTGCATGAAGTGGCGTGGGGTTAAGGAACCCCAAACCACCATGGTGAATTCCGTTGTCCGCGGTGACTTCCGCCACGACCCAAGCCTGAAGGCGGAATTCTTCGAACTGGTGAAGCAGCAGGAAAGCCTGTACTAGCGGCTGGCCGGTTGAATCGGCCCCACAGCAGGGGTGGCCTGCCTCTGGCTGCCCGTTGCTGTCGGCTGAGACACCACCAGCATCACCTGGCTGGAAACATCGTTGGCTTTGATTAGGTACGTGGATCCTGAGGCCCCTTGGATCAGGATCCATTGTTTGGATCCGGGTTGAAGTTTGTACCAGTGGAAGGCGCTGGGCGGCAGCGAGGCGAGCACATCAGCCGTCAGGGTGGCTTGCAGCAATTGACCTTCGGTGGCCTGGCCCGCTAGCACCAGCTGCTGGAGGCCGTCGATCTGCTGTTGAACCGTTCCTTCCAATTGGATATCGGTTGCGATTTGGGAGCGGAGGGCATTGATCTGGGCCTGGGGCTGGGGACTCACCCCGGGCACGCAGGAGAGCAATCCATCCACCAGTTGGCAGCCCACCATGTCCTGGGCACTGGCAGCAGTGATGGCTCCAGTCGTGAGGGCTGCGGCAAGGCCAAAGGCAAGGGGTTGGAAACGACGCAGGTTGGCCATCAAGTCGGTGCTCCGATCAGCTCACAGGACCCTGATCTTCGCTGCTTGAGCGAACGGCTGCGACCAATTGGGCCACGAGCGCAAGATCTTTGTCGCCTGGAGCACGTTCAACCCCACTGGAGGCATCGAGTCCATGGGGGCTCAGCCTTGCCAGCACGGCTTCCACCCGTTCGGCGCGGATGCCCCCCGCTAGCCACCAGGGCATGGGGCAGTGCCACCCTTCCAGCCACTCGATCGGGATGCGGTGCCCCGTCCCCCCGAGTTGGTCGGGCACCCAGGCATCCAGCAACAGGGCATCCACGCTCCCCCCATAGCTGGCCGCTGCCGCCAGGTCGCCCGGGCCCCGAATCCGTAGGGCTTTCCAGATCCCGCAGCCGAGGCGCTGGCGGAGGTCATGGCAGCGTTCAGGACTCTCCCCGCCATGGAGTTGCACCACCTGGTGGCCCCAGCGGGGATCCAGGTTCCCCAGCTCTCCATCGGTGGGGTCGGCGACCACCAGCACGCCAGCACAGGTGGGCGAAGCGGAGATGGCCGCCTGGAATAACGCCTTGCGTTGCTCCGCCGGCACGAACCGGGGCGAGCCTTCCACCCCAATCACCCCAATGGCGTCAACGCCCATGGAAGCCACGGCGGCAGCCTGGTCGGCTTGGGTAAAGCCGCAAATCTTCAGCAGGGGTTGGCTATGGGCCACCGGTAGGCAAGCGAAGGTGGGGCGAACCCTTTCTAGGATTGGCTTTGTTGTCTGGGCGAAGGCCCGGGCTTTTGGGGCAGATCACGCGTGAATGACGGCTGGCAAATCCTCAAGATTGGTGGGATCCCCCTCAAGGTCCATCCCAGCTGGTTCGTGATTTTGTTGCTGGCCACCAGTGCCTTTGCCCAGCACTACGGCCTCAACACCAAGCTTGCAGTCCCTGTGGCCTGGCAGTGGGGCCTGGGTTTTGTCACGGCGCTGTTGTTGTTTGTTTCCGTGCTCTTGCATGAGCTGGGCCATTCCTTTGTGGCCATGGCCCAGGGGGTCAAGGTGCGCAGCATCACCCTGTTTCTCCTGGGTGGTGTTGCCAGCGTTGAGCGGGAATGCAGCACGGCCATGGGAGCCTTGAGGGTGGCGGCGGCTGGCCCGGCGGTGAGCCTGGTGCTGGGCTTCGCCTTGATGGCCAATGTCCACAATGCCGCCCACATCGCCCCGGTGCTAGGCGACATGGTCGCCCAGCTGGGCAGCCTCAACCTGGTGTTGGGATTGTTCAATTTGTTGCCAGGTCTGCCCCTCGATGGCGGCTTGATTGTTAAAGCCCTTGTCTGGCAAGTGAGTGGCAGCCAGCGCCGTGGCATTGAAGTGGCCAATGCCTGTGGCCGGGTTCTGGCTCTCCTGGCCATGGGGCTCGGCACCCTCCTGTTGGTCCGCGGTGCCGGACTCAGTGGGGCCTGGTTGATTTTGCTGGGCTGGTTTGGCCTTGGGGCCGCCCGCAACCAGTACCAGTTGCTCACCTTGCAAACCATCCTGAAGGAGTTGCGGGTAAGGGAGGCCGCTGGTCGCCGCTATCGGGTGCTCGATGTCAAAGACTCCCTGCGCCAACTCAGCCAGTTGCGCATCGGCGAAGCCAAGGAACTGGGCCAGGGTGACTGGCTTTTGGTCTGTGACCAAGGCCGCTGGAAGGGGGTCATCGACGATGAACCCCTGCAACAACTGCCCGTCCAGCGCTGGGACACCGATCGCATCGGTGACCATCTCAAGCCCCTGTCCAGCTTGGCCTCGATCTCTGAGAACGCACCCCTTTGGCAGGCCGTGCAGCAACTCGAAGAGAGCAAGGCGACCCGACTCCTGGTGCTTAGTGCCGCTGGTCTGCCCTGCGGCACCCTGGAGCGACCCGAGCTCGGAGCCGTGGTTTTGGCGAAGTTGGGCCTGAAGCTGCCAACGCCCTTGATGGAGATGGCCAGACGCCAGAACACCTATCCCCTGGGCCTGGGTTTGCCTCAGGTGGTGCGCACGATGGTGGCCACGGGGGACGTTGCCGGGATCGATCCAAGCTGATGGGCTGGGATTCGGCCAGCAATCTGGCCGAGTTCATGGGCCTGGAGAGGGCTGGCGTCAATCAGGCATCCCCGCAGGGCTTCAGGTAGGGCTTGGCCAGCAGCATCAAGGAGGCACTGCTCCAATTGGGCTGGGCCCACTGGCAGCTCTGGCAAGGGGGGCGGTTCCTGGCCAAAAACCTGTTGCCAAAGCGCCTTTGGTGGATCCAGCAGGATCGAGCCGTGCTGCAACAGCTGGCCCCGGCGCCAGAGTTGGGCACTGCCGATCCGCTTGCCCCCTCCCGGATGCACCAAGTCAGCGGCTGTGCTGAGGGCAAAGCAGTTGCTCTGCTGCAGGTTGGCCGCTTGATCGCCAAAGACCAGGGGTCGGCCAAGGGTTTCAAAGGCCAGCTGCAGCCAAACGCAGCTGAGCCGGTAGGCCTCCCGCCGCGATCGAGGGGGGCTGGGCCAGACCAGGGCGTAGGTGAGTTCTCCGGCGTGCAAAACGGCGCGACCCCCACTGGGTCGCCGCACCAGATCGATTACGCCCTGGTTCACCAAATCGGGCCAGTGGGGGTCGAGATGGCGCTGGTGAAACCCCAGCGACAGGGTGGGGCGCCGCCAGCGATAGAGGCGAAAGGCCGGCCGGCCCTGGTCGAGCAGCCAGCTATCAATGGCCATCTGCCAAGCCCCAGCCAGCTCGGTGGTGGCCACCCAGCGCGGTTCCTGGGTGGGAGATGCTGTGGTTTCAACCATTGCTCCAGATTGCCCCGATGACCTGGAGCTTGCTGTCGCTTGTGCCCCTGGGGCTTCTGACGGGCTTGCTTTCCGGGATCCTGGGCATCGGCGGCGGACTGGTCTTTTCCCCCTTGCTGCTGCTGGTGGGCCTGGATCCCCACCATGCCCTGGCCACAAGCACCTTGGCGATTGTGCCTACGGGGCTTGGGGGCACTGTGGCCCACCTGCAGTCCCGCTCGATTCCCTGGCGGGCTGGGTTGGCCATTGCCCTAGGGGCAGGTTTTGGGGCCCTGGTATTTAGCCATGTGGGGTTTGGTTTGGCCGGCTGGCAACTGCTCAGCCTTCAAGCCGCGATGTACTGGGCTCTGGCGATCACGATTCGCCCCAAGCCAGTCGATGCCCCTGAGCCCAGCCCATCCCTGCCCTTGGCAGGCCTGGTGGGGGTGGGATCGGCGGCCGGCATGCTCGGTGGATTGCTCGGGGTGGGCGGGGGGTTGGTCATGGTCCCTTTGATGGTGCGGCTCCTGGGGTTACCGGTGCGCCTTGCCATTCGGCTGAGCATGCTCGGCGTGCTCACCGCTGCCTCTGCCGCCACCATCACGTTTTTGCAGGATGGCCGAGCGCTCCTGCCGATGGGGCTCACCTTGGGATGCAGTGCGGCGGTGGCAGCCCATTGGTCGGCATCCCGCCTGAATCGCGTTCCCGAGCATTGGCTGGTGTGGATGCTGCGGGCGATCACCCTGCTGCTGGCCCTCGATAGTGGCCGGCGGGCCTTAGGGCTGCTCCTCGAGGTGCTGCATGGAGCCACGGCCCTGGCCTGAATCCATGGTCCAGGTGCCAGTTCAGGCGTGGTCCCAGAAGTTGGAATCGAGTTCAAAGCCCAGTACCGCTGCCATTTGGCCCAACCCTTGGCGGCAGCTCAATCCATGACCCTGGGCCCAGCCATCGAGCACGAAGAGTCGATGGGTGATCCAGAGCTCCAGGGATTCGCCAGCGAAGCGAATCCCTTCGCTGCGGCTAAAGCTATGGGGCAGCAGCATCGCCACATGGCGGGTGAGTTGGCCGCTCGAGCGCTCCAACACCAGGGGCAGCCAGGGGTAGGCAGCGTCAGCCCGCAACGACCACAGGCGGATCTCGGGGATTTCCGAGAGTTCGCGGGGATCTTCGGCCTCCCGGGGCCAGTCGAATTCCAGGGTTAGCTCGGCTCCGCCCTTCATCAAGCTGGCTGGCTCGAGGGTTGCCCAGGGATCGAGGGGGGCCAGATCAAGTTGCCGAATGGCATTGGAGCCAATCAGCAAAGAGCCAGCAGCTGCGGGCATGGGGACGTCGGCCATCAAGAGCTGTGACAGCAGGGCGCGGGAGCCTGGACCGTAGCCCCCAAAGGACGAACAATGGGTCGACGTTGCTTCTTACCGCAGCCCCATGGTTTCCTCCCTCAGCCAAGCCGAAGTGCTGATTGCCCTGGTGGTGGCCGCCCACGCCGGTGTTTTGGCCGTTCGCCTCTGCTTCAGCCTCTACAAGGCTTGATGGATGGGGGTAAGCCCCCTGCCTTTGGCTGAAAACATTGCGCTCCTATCCCTTGGCGGAGGGGGCAATGTCCGCTAGAAGACTTCCAAGTCACTTTTCCTAGTCTGCGTGCCCCAGGCCTCCCGGCGATCTGCTCCTAGGGCCCAGGCACCTGCCCATTTCCAGCCGACGATCGTGCCCCCCCGGCACGCCGTGTTTGGTTCCGATGGCCAGCTTCTCAGCCTTTCGTCTGAGAGCCAGAAGCTGGTTTGCAGTGTGCTGGGTCTAACCCTCAAGCTCAGCCTGGTTGTGGTGACCGGAGTGAGCTTGATGCGTTTGGCCGTGGCCTATCAAGAACGGATGGAGCGCCAAGGGGAGCTCAAAGCCGTGCTGGATCTGGAAACCGGCAAGCTCACCAAGGCGCGCGATCGGTTTGATCAGCTGTTTGCCGTCGGTGGGGAACAGGGTTTGATCCGTGAACAAAATCAGTGGATCGCGCCTAACCGATTGAGGGTTGTTTGGCAGCCCCAGCGTTAGAAGGTCCTACCCCGTAAGTTGGGGCGCCTATTGCGCACCAGCGTCTATCCATGGCTGAAGCCAACAGCGCCGGAACTGTTCTGATCACAGGCACCACGTCCGGTGTAGGCCTCAACGCCGCCAAGGCCCTTACCGACCGCGGTTGGACGGTGGTGACGGCCAACCGGGACCCCGTCCGGGCGTCCCAGGCGGCGGAATCCATGGGGATCCCATCGGCCCAGTTGCACCATCTCCGCATCGACATGGGCGATCTAGACAGTGTGCGCACCGGCGTCGAAACCCTGGTGGGCTCCCTGGCGATGCCCCTCGACGCCCTGGTCTGCAATGCCGCCGTCTACAAGCCCCGGTTGAAGCAGCCCGAGCGGTCTCCCCAGGGTTACGAAATTTCGATGGCCACCAATCACCTGGGCCATTTTTTGTTGATTCAGATGTTGATGGCCGACATCCAACGCTCCCAGCATCCGTCAAAGCGGGTGGTGATCTTGGGTACGGTCACGGCCAATTCCAAAGAGCTGGGGGGCAAGATTCCCATTCCTGCGCCGGCGGATCTCGGTGATCTTTCCGGGTTTAAGGCTGGTTTTAAGGCTCCGATTGCCATGGCCAATGCCAAGGCCTTTAAGCCCGGCAAGGCCTACAAGGACAGCAAGCTTTGCAACATGATCACCACCCAGGAGCTGCATCGCCGCTGCCATGCCACGACGGGAATCGTGTTCAGTTCCCTCTACCCCGGTTGCGTGGCCGACACCCCCCTCTTCCGCAATGCACCGAAGGCATTTCAGAAGATCTTTCCCTGGTTCCAAAAGAACGTGACCGGGGGCTACGTGAGCCAGGCCCTCGCCGGTGAACGGGTGGCCCAGGTGGTGGCCGACCCAGGCTTCAACACCTCAGGGGTTCACTGGAGCTGGGGCAACAGGCAAAAACAGGGCGGCCAGCAATTCAGCCAAGAACTCTCTGACAAAGCAAGCAATCCAGAAACCGCCCAGGGGGTTTGGGATTGCTCCATGCGCCTGGTGGGCCTCACCTAAAACCAGATAGGCCCCACCCAGAGGGAATCTCAAAGGCGCCGACGGAATCCGTCGCCGCCAAACCCAGAGCCAAAACCCCGATCGTCGTCGTCGTTGCTGCGGCTCAATTTCCAGACGTTGCGGCTGAGGCGACGGGCGGTCAGGCCCCCCCGCTCGACCACGGCCGTGCCCGGACGTGCTCCCATCAGGTGGGTCACTTCAGCGGTGGTCAAAGGCGCCCCCGTGTGGATGGCGAGTTGGGTGAGCTCGAGCCGCTGGCGCAGGGCGCTCAGATCGGCCTGACCGCCGTCTTCCGATTCGCTCCACATCCACGGCCTCTCCTGGCCAGAAGTGGCCATTTTTTGCATCAGGCCCAGGCCAATGAAGGCCAGGGCCTGTTCCGGCTTGAGGCCCTCCGCGGTGGCTTGGGCCATCCACTCCGGCATCGCAGACCCAGGGTTTTGGGCTGGCATCGGCTCCGTTTCCGTGGCGGAACTGGAGCTCGAGCTGGAGGTGCCCGTGGTGCGCTTTGTGGCCATGAACGTCCCATCAACGTTGGCCGGACGCTACCGGCTCAGGCCTTGACGGCAAGTCCCCGAAAGGCGGGCGGTAAGATCCCGCCAACTCAGGCCCGCGCGGGGAGCGTTATCCCCCGGCCCGCCTGAGGCTCCCTGCCATCCTTCATGGCCTCCCGTTCGCTGCCACCATCGCGCTCTAGGGGCAACGGGCCTGCCATTACTGGCACGTTGTCGATTGCTGGTAGTGGTTCGGGTGGCACCAGCCTGGGTAGTGATAGCTCTGGGGCGAGTTGCGTTATCACCACCGATAGCGAGGGTTCCCGGCTGGCCCGCCAATCCAGCCATGTGCAGTCGATTGAGCTGCGCACCTACGTCTTTCTGGACTCGCTCCAGCCCCAGCTGGCGGCCTACATGGGCACCGTGTCCCAAGGGTTCCTACCGATCCCTGGCGATGCCTGCCTCTGGCTCGAAGTGTCCCCTGGCATGGCCGTGCATCGGGTCACCGACATTGCCCTGAAGGCAAGCACGGTGCGACTGGGACAAATGATTGTGGAGCGGGCCTTTGGCTCCCTTGCTCTGTATCACCGCGACCAGAGCAATGTGCTCCACTCGGGCGACGTGGTGCTCGAGGCCATCGGCAACAGGATTGAGCAGCGCAGCCGTTGTGAGGTGAGCTGGACAGAAATCATTCGGGCCATCACCCCCGACCATGCGGTGTTGATCAACCGCCAGAACCGGCGCGGATCGATGATTCAAGCCGGGATGAGCATGTTCATCCTGGAAACCGAACCGGCTGGCTACGTGCTGGTCGCCGCCAATGAGGCCGAGAAGGCTTCGAACATCACCGTTGTCGATGTCAAGGCGGTGGGCGCCTTTGGTCGACTCACCCTGGCGGGTAAGGAAGGCGATGTGGAAGAAGCCGCTGCAGCTGCCATGCGGGCGATTCACAGCATTAACCAAAAAGCTCGTTGACTTAACCCCAAACCGACCAAAGCCTTCAGCCCAAGCCAAGAGCAGCTTTCAATCCCGGGGCCAGTTGCCGGGCTGCCTTGCCCCGGCTGCCCAGCTTGAGCTTGAGGTGCTGGGGCATGGCCCCGTAGGTCATGCCCGCTTCCCGCACCCAGAAAATGGGGTCGTAGCCCCCACCCGAGCCTTCGGCTTGGTGCAGGATCTCGCCTCGGCAGATGCCTTGGGCTTGCAACACCACCAGGCCGGAGGGATCGGCTAGGGCCATGGCGCTGTTGAAGCTGGCACTGCGGTAGGGGGTGGTGCCGAGCTCATGGAGCAGCCGGTGAATCCGCTCGTGGTCCGTGGGGGCGTAGCGGGCTGAGAACACCCCCGGGGCCCCAGCGAGGGCGTCCACCTCCAGGCCCGAATCGTCTGCCAGGGCCCACTGACCCGTGAGCTGGGCCACGGCCTCGGCTTTGAGGCAGGCATTGGCCAGATAAGTGCTGCCGGTTTCTTCAATCTCCAGCCCCTTGGGCTGCTGGCGCAAGTCCAGATCCACCGCATCGAGCATGGCCCCGATCTCGGCCACCTTGTGGGGGTTGCCACTGGCAATCACCAACACAGGTCTTTGCACGGGTTACCCAGCTCGATCGGGCCATTGTGACCAATGGGCTGAATCGCCGGTGCCTGGAACCACCAATGCCTGAGTCCACCGGTCCCTGTCGCGATTAATCAGCACTTCCTCCTGGGGCCGCCCAGACGGCTTAGGGTTCGCCGACTTTTCCCTTACCGGGCCACGATGGACACCAGCCTGGTTCTTCAGAACCTGCTCAGCCCGCCGGTTCTGTTTTTCTTCTTGGGGGTGGTGGCGGTTCTGGTGGGATCCGACCTCGAGATCCCCGCCCCCCTTCCCAAGCTCTTTTCCCTTTATTTGCTCCTGGCCATTGGCTTTCGAGGCGGCCTCGAACTGGCCCATAGCGGTTTGGGGGGCCAGGTTTTACCCACAATTCTTGCCGCGATTGTGATGTCGCTTGTGGTTCCGATCTACAGCTTCTTCACCCTCAAAACCAAGCTCGACAACTTCAACGCTGCCGCCATCGCCGCCACCTATGGCTCGATCAGCGCGGTCACCTTCATTACGGCCCAGAGCTTCCTCGAAAGCCAAAAAATCAGTTTCGATGGCTTCATGGTGGCCGCCTTGGCCCTGATGGAGTCCCCCGCGATCATTGTGGGGCTGCTGCTGGTGAAGTTGGCCGCCCCCCAAAAGCGCCCTGACGCCAAGGGCATGCGCTGGGGAGCTGTGCTGCATGAAGCCTTCTTGAACAGCTCGGTGTTGCTGCTGATGGGCAGCTTGATTATTGGTGTCTTGGTGGCCTCCAACAGCCCCCATGGCGTCGAAAAGATGCTGCCGTTCACCGACAAGCTCTTCTATGGAGCCTTGAGCTTTTTCCTTTTGGACATGGGCATCGTGGCGGCCCAGCGCCTCTCCGACCTGCGCAAAGCCGGTCCATTTTTGATTGGCTTTGCTGTGCTGATGCCGTTGCTGAATGCTTTCCTTGGGGCCCTGATTGCCAAAGGCCTCGGCCTGGACCATGGCAATGCCCTGTTGTTCGTGGTTCTTTGCGCCAGCGCGTCGTACATCGCCGTGCCCGCAGCCATGCGCATGACGGTGCCCGAGGCCAATCCAAGCCTCTACATCTCCACAGCGCTCGGGGTGACCTTCCCCTTCAACATCATTGTGGGCATTCCTGCCTACATGGCGCTGATCAACAAACTTATCCCTGCTGCCAGCTGATTCGATGAAACGTGTTGATCTGATCCTCAGCGAGCGGGAGCTGGACAAGGTGATTAAGGCGATCGAGGCCTCCGGGGCCCCGGGCTATTCGGTGATGAAACATGTCACCGGGAAGGGCCCCCATGGCGTGGTCTCCGACGCCATGGACTTCAGCGGGTTGGGAGCGAACGCCCACGTGATCCTGTTTTGTGAGCCGGAAATTCTTCCCAAACTGCGGGAAGGCATCCAGCCCCTCCTCGATTACTACGGCGGAGTGGCCTTTGTGGCCGAAGCCAACCCCCTCTAAAGCGCTGGCTGCCCCCTGCTGGCCCCCTTGAAAAGCATTGGCACCACAGGGCCCAGCAGGATCTCCAACGTTTTGTGTGCAATGGATGAGCCTGGCTTATCAATCGCAGCGCAGACGGTGATGGCCCGGGCGGCCCAAATGGGTTGACGGGGGGCTGACCGGCCGAGCAAGGTTGCTGGCGAACATTCCACCCCCTCCTCCAGGAGCAGGTAATGGCTAACGAAACCATGGGCATCGCCCTCGGCATGATCGAAACCCGGGGCCTGGTCCCCGCGATCGAAGCGGCTGACGCCATGACTAAGGCCGCAGAAGTGCGCCTGATCGGTCGTGAATTCGTAGGCGGCGGCTACGTCACCGTGATGGTGCGTGGCGAAACCGGCGCCGTGAACGCAGCCGTTCGCGCTGGCGCTGACGCCTGCGAACGCGTCGGCGACGGCCTCGTCGCGGCCCACATCATTGCGCGCCCCCACAAAGAAGTGGAGCCTGCTTTGGGCAACGGTAACTACGCCGGTCAGAAGGACTGAGTTGACCAGCGCCAAAGGCGTTAACCAACCCATTTCCCTTACCGACCCAACCGGAGAAACTCCATGAGCAAGAAGTACGACGCCGGGGTCAAGGAGTACCGCGACACGTATTGGACTCCTGATTACGTCCCCCTCGATACCGACCTGCTGGCGTGCTTCAAGTGCACCGGCCAGGAAGGCGTTCCCCGCGAAGAAGTAGCCGCTGCTGTGGCCGCTGAATCCTCTACCGGCACCTGGTCCACCGTGTGGTCCGAGCTCCTCACCGACCTCGACTTCTACAAAGGCCGTTGCTACCGCATCGAAGACGTCCCTGGTGACAAGGAAGCCTTCTACGCCTTTATCGCCTATCCCCTCGACCTGTTCGAGGAAGGCTCCATCACCAACGTGCTGACCTCCTTGGTCGGCAACGTGTTTGGTTTCAAGGCCCTGCGCCACCTGCGTCTGGAAGACATCCGCTTCCCGATGGCGTTCATCAAGACCTGCATGGGTCCCCCGAACGGCATCGTGGTTGAGCGCGACCGGATGAACAAGTACGGCCGTCCCCTGCTGGGCTGCACCATCAAGCCGAAACTCGGCCTGAGCGGTAAGAACTACGGCCGGGTTGTTTACGAATGCCTCCGCGGTGGTCTCGACTTCACCAAGGACGACGAAAACATCAACTCCCAGCCTTTCCAGCGCTGGCAGAACCGTTTCGAGTTCGTAGCCGAAGCGGTCAAGCTGTCGGAACAGGAAACCGGCGAGAAGAAGGGGCACTACCTCAACTGCACCGCCGCAACTCCTGAAGAGATGTACGAGCGGGCCGAGTTCGCCAAAGAACTGGGTCAGCCGATCATCATGCACGACTACATCACCGGTGGCTTTACCGCCAACACCGGTCTTGCCAAGTGGTGCCGCAAGAACGGGATGCTGCTGCACATCCACCGTGCCATGCACGCTGTGATCGACCGCCATCCCAAGCACGGTATCCACTTCCGTGTGCTGGCTAAGTGCCTCCGCCTCTCTGGTGGTGACCAACTGCACACCGGCACCGTGGTCGGCAAACTCGAGGGTGACCGTCAGTCGACCCTGGGTTATATCGACCAACTGCGCGAATCCTTCGTCCCCGAAGATCGCAGCCGCGGCAACTTCTTCGACCAAGACTGGGGCTCCATGGGCGGCGTGTTCGCCGTGGCCTCCGGCGGTATCCACGTGTGGCACATGCCCGCGCTGGTTGCCATCTTTGGCGACGACTCCGTGCTCCAGTTCGGTGGTGGTACCCACGGTCACCCCTGGGGTTCTGCTGCAGGTGCTGCTGCCAACCGTGTGGCCCTCGAGGCCTGCGTTAAGGCCCGCAATGCCGGTCGCGAAATCGAGCGTGAAGGTCGCGACATCCTTACGGAAGCCGCCAAGCACAGCCCTGAGCTGGCTATCGCACTTGAGACCTGGAAGGAAATCAAGTTCGAGTTCGACACCGTCGACAAGCTCGACGTCAACTGATCGGATTCGGGACGAGATCGGGTGTGGTTGGACGAAAAAACAGTTTCGGCAGTTTTTAAACCCTAACCACCCCCACTCTTTTCCCTACCCATCTAAGACGCTCCGAACGCGACAACAACCCCTTCAAGGGTTACTTCATTCCATCCACCCAAAGGATCCCCATGCCTTTCAAGAGCACCGTGGGTGACTATCAAACAGTCGCCACCCTGGAGACATTCGGCTTCCTCCCGCCGATGACTCAGGACGAGATCTATGACCAAATTGCCTACATCATTGCCCAGGGTTGGAGCCCGCTCGTTGAGCACGTCCACCCCAGCAACTCCATGGCGACCTACTGGTCGTACTGGAAGCTTCCCTTCTTCGGCGAGAAGGATCTGGCCGTGATCGTTGGCGAGCTCGAGGCTTGCCACCGCGCCTACCCCGACCACCACGTTCGTTTGGTCGGCTACGACGCCTATACCCAAAGCCAGGGTTCTTGCTTCGTGGTATTCGAAGGCCGCTGATCTTCAGCGTCTAAACAACGGGCCCTTGCCTTGGCTTGGGCCCACCCCCTTTTCTGTTGTCCTTGCACAGCGGCCTTAGGCCTGTTGCTTGGGAGAGCAGACCAATTTTCAGCATTCCATTCGACGGGCGGACATGGCCAGCACATCCAGCCGGGAAGCAGCTCTTGAGCGCCGTAGGGCCCTCACGACCGGGGGCAAACAAGCCTCCAGCCGCTTTACCTCAGGTCAGAGCCGTGTGCGCACGGTCGTAGACGCCCGTCCCACCCGCACGGGGGCGGCTCCTGCAGCGTCAGCCAGCGCCTCGGCGACCCCTGCCCCTACCTCACCCGCGACGCAGTCCCCAGCCAGCCGCAGCTTGACTGCTCCCTCCAGTGGCCGTTCCCACAGCGCAGCCCGGCCGATTGCTAACCCCAGCCGTGATCTGGTTTTGGCCCGCCGCGATGCCCTCTCCAGACGGGGCAAGCGTGCCGATACCTCCAAGGATCGAACCCGCACGGCCACAGATGTCGTTGCTCCCGCTTCAGCTGCCCCAATTGCCGCTGTCAGCAGCTCTGCATCTGTCAAGCACGATTGCGATTGCAAGGGTTCGGCCAAGTTGGCCAGCCTGTCCGCCCCCAGCCGTAGCGATTCCTTCGCCAGTGGCCGCAGCGACTCCGCCGCCACCAGCCGCAAGGTGACAGCTAAGCGCGCAGCCCAGCACAACCCCAGCCGCGCCCTTGTCCTGGCCCGCCGTGACGCCCTCTCCAAGCGCGGTAAATCTGCGACGACGTCCAGTAGTACTGGTGCCGCAGCCGTTGCGCGCCATGGCAATGCCGATCTGACCAGCCGCGAGCTGTCCCAAAAACTCCGCGAGCTCAAGAACAAAGTGGGCAGTGCCGGTACCTCCCGTAGTGGCGGAACCCGTCCTTCCGGCCCCAACCGCCATGGCTCCAAGCAGGCGGCTGCAGCCGATGCCTCCTGGAAGGTGGGCATCAGCGAAACCACCAGTGGTCAAGTGGTGACCGGTACCCAAGCCAACCGCTCCACCAAAACCACCGGCAACGAAGCCAGCACCTGCCGTTCGATTACAGGCACCGAGTACATGGGTGCCGACATCTTCCGCACCTTCTGCCAAAGCGAGCCCGTGGCTAGCCAACCCGCCAAGGTGCGGGTCACGGCCACCAGCCATGGCAACCAGGTGACCGGCAACGAAGTGGGTCGCTCCGAGAAGGTCACCGGCGATGAGCCCGGTACCTGCAAGAACGTGACCGGCACTGAGTATGTGTCGGCCAACCAATCCGCCGCCTACTGCGGCACCAGCAACCCCTCCCCCCGCAAGGTGGGCCGCAGCGAAACCCGCTCTGGCCTCGCTGTTTCAGGCGTGATGGTGGGTCGCTCGGAAAAGGTGACCGGTGATGAACCCGGCTCCGGTAAGCAGCTCACGGGCACCCAATACGTTGGTGACCAAAGTCAGCTAGCAGGCCGGGCCCCCACCAAGGTCTCCACCCTCAATACCCTGCGCGGTACGGGCATTACCGGCACCCACGTGGGTCGCAGTGAGCACGTCACCGGTGATGAACCCGGCAGTTGCCGCTTGGTCACCGGCGATGAATACGTCGGCAGCCAGCAATACGATCGCTTCTGTGGCACCAAGCCCGCCCCTGAGGCAGCCAAGGTTGGCTTCAGCGTCACCAACCGGGCCATTGTGGTGAGCGGCACCCACACGGGCCGTTCCGGCAATGTCACCGGTGACGAACCCGGCACCTGCAAGGTGGTGACAGGCACCCCCTACACCGGCTTTGAACAGGCCGGTGAGTATTGCTCTAACAACCAGGTTGCGGCGATTCGCCAGCGCACCCCCGTGCGCGGCGCTAACCGCATGAGCGGGATCCAACCCGGCATTGGCGGCAGCCTGACCGGCGCCGACCGTGGGGCCTGTGAACCCATCACTGGCACCCCCTATGTGGGCTCCGACCAGATGGCCCAGGCCTGCGGTGCGGCCAGCGCATCCGATGCCGATTTCCCGAATCCATTGGCAGGCAGCCAACCCTGGCAGCAGTTCAGCATTCAGTCCCCTGCCCGGGCGGCCCACACGGCCCACGACCGTGCTGGCTCCGTTACAGGAACCAGTTACGAGCAAGGCAATCGGGTGACCGGCCCTTTTGACTTGGCCGGTGACAAGGTCACCGGCACCGAACAGTTCCGCTTCGACCGTCGTGGCGCCCAGCTTTCCCGTGGCCCCATAGCGGTTGCGGCAGCTCCTGTTTCCGTCGACGAGGACGCCCGTCCCGCCTCCCGGGTGACCGGGGAAGGTATCTCGGCTGGCCTGAAGATCACCGGCGACGACTGGGATCGGGGTGACCGGGTCACCGGCACCGAAGGGGTCTCGGCCCGCCGCCGCAATCCCACCCGCACGGGGCCGATGTCGGCGATGGCCGCCCAACAGCCCAAGCGCAATGAGGAAGTTCCTGAGCCCGTGTGCCGGGTGACGGGTTCCAGCGGCAACACCTCCGCCGGTTCTTTGATCACCGTGTCTGGTGGGGCCCGCGGTTAATTCCTGATGCCCCGACGCTCGGCCACTCCCTATCGCCCCATGGCACCGACGGCCCCCCGTCGTCGGCCAGGTGCCATGGCGGCCGAGCCAGGAGCCTTGCCTACCCAGTCCCCTCCGGCGTCAGCCCGCACCTCGTTCCGGGGCAGCCTCCATCCCCTCACCGATCGTCAGGCGAATGGGGTGCTGCATGCCTACGACAACCAGGTGAAGGGCAGCTTTGACCGCATCGTGCCGGTGCTCAAGCGGCTCTCAACCCTTCAACACGAAGACGATTTCGTTGGTGCTGCCCAGCGTTTAGCCCGCACCGAGCTTGGCTTTGAGCTTCCCCTGCCCATCCTCGAGAAGGCCTGGGTAACCCAGCTCGACATGCGCACCCTGTTTGCCTGGTGCCTCTTCGAGACCTACGAACAGACCAGTCATGCCTTCTTCCAAGCCGATCCCCTAGGCGGCAAACCCGGAAGCCCCGCAGCCGAGGCCTTCGATGGCTTCCTGCTCTCCTGTGGCTTCCATCTCCTCGACATCACGCCCTGCTCGGATGGCCGCCTGGCCCATGCCATTGCCTATGCCTTGCGCCTGCCGTTTAGTTCCGTGCGGCGTCGCTCCCATGCCGGGGCCCTGTTTGATGTGCAAAACACGGTGAACCGCTGGGTGAAGACCGAACACCGCCGTTACCGCGAGGCCATCCCCAACCCCGCCCATGAGGACACCCGCTATCTGAAGGTGGTTCTGTACCACTTCAGCTCCAAGGATCCCAGCCACGAGGGTTGTGCGGCCCATGGCAGTAACGATGCCCTTGCGGCCTCCTGTGGGTTTGAACGGCTCAAGGATTTTCAGCAGGCCGTGCAGAACAGTTTTTGCTGTGGGGCCTCCGTCGATTTGCTCTTGATGGGCATCGACACCGACACTGACGCCATCCGGGTTCACGTTCCCGGGATGGATGGCAGCACCAATCTCGAGCGCTGGGTTGATGCCCAGGAGGTCTACGCAGCCACCGTCCACCTTGGCGAGCAGGAAGCAAAAGTCCGCATTCAGGCCATGGTTGAACAGGCTGCCGCCTCTAGTCCTGACCCAAACATGGTGAAGCTGGTGGCCCGCCTGCTGGAGAACAACATGTCCCAGGTCGATTATGTGCGCCAACACCACGGCGGTAGTTATGGCGATGCGGGCCATGCCGAACGGTTTATTGGCGTGGGCATTGGTTTCAAAGAGATCCACCTGCGCAACCTCACCTATTTCGCCTATATGGATACGGTCGAAGAAGGAGCCGCCGACCTGGACGTCGGCATCAAGATTTTCACCGGCTTGAATGTGTCCAGGGGCTTGCCGGTGCCGGTGGTCGTCCGCTTTGATTACAACAGCCAGGTGCCTGGAGCCCGGGAACGGGCGATTCGCAATTGTGAGCGGGTTCAAGCCGCCCTGGAGAACCGCTACGCCGACCTCTTTCACCAGGGATTGCTCCACGCCCTGCTGACGGTTCGGGACCAGGACCGCCACACCCCTGCCGAAGCGGTAGGTTCCACGATCACGTTCGCGAGCGGAGGAGGGCACTGACATGTTGATCTGCAAAGTGGTTAAGCCGTTGGTCTCCACCAACCGCATTCCCGATTTCGAGCACAAACACCTGCAGGTGGTGCTGGATGGCAGCACTCAAAAAGTTGCTGTTGATGCCGTGGGTTGTATCCCCGGTGATTGGGTGATCTGTGTGGGTAGTTCCGCCGCCCGGGAAGCTGCCGGAAGTAAGTCCTATCCCAGCGATCTCACCATTGTTGGCATCATTGACCACTGGGATCCCGAGGCTGGCAAAACTCCCCCTGCCGGTTCCCCTGCTTCAACTGAGTCCCCAACTGCGAGTGATGCCCCACTTCCTGGGGGTGCCAAGTAATGGAAATCATGCAGGTGACGGGATCCCTGGTTTGCACCCAGCGCGTGCCTGGTTTGGATCACTCCAACCTGCGTGTGCTTCGCACCTCGAAGGGCAAGCTCAGCGTTGCCGTCGATCCTGTCGGTGCAGCACCGGGTAACTGGGTCTTCACCGCCAGTGGTTCGGCAGCCCGCTTTGCCTGCGGCAACCCCGAGGTTCAAACTGATCTCACGATCGGCGGAATCATCGATTTTTGGGAGCCCGATGGCTAGCTGAGTTGGGCGTTCCCCGCCCCGCTTTCCTGGTCATTCCCTAGCCCCAATTCCAACTGAGTCATGGCTACACCCACCCCGCGTTCCACTTCCAGTGCTTCGGCAGCTGCCAAGCCCGCCCCTGCGGCGAGCTCGGCAGCTGCTGCAAGTCCATCGTCCGGTACGCGGTCAGCCAGCTCAGTGCCATCGGTTGCGGCATCGGCTCCCAAGGCCTTGCCCGCGGCCCCAGCTGCAAAGGCCACCCCAGCCAAAGCAGCAGCCTCGGCTCGCCCTGCAGCTTCGCGCTCCAGTGCGGCCCAACCCGCCGCCAAATCCCCAGCCAAGGCAGCCCCCCGGGCTGCCGCGAACCGTTCTGGTTCGGCCCAAGCCTCCGGCGGCGGCGCCGGCACCTCCCGTCCTTCCACCCCATCCCGCAGCAACGCCATGGCTCCTTCCATTCAGGGCATCGCCCTCGGCATGATCGAAACCCGCGGCCTGGTTCCCGCCATTGAGGCCGCCGACGCCATGACCAAGGCGGCTGAAGTCACCTTGATCGCCCGGGAATTCGTTGGCGGCGGCTACGTCACCGTGATGGTTCGTGGTGAAACCGGTGCTGTCAACGCGGCCGTTCGCGCCGGCGCTGATGCCTGCGAGCGCGTCGGTGATGGCCTTGTGGCTGCCCACATCATTGCCCGTCCCCACAGTGAAGTTGAGCCTGCCCTCATCGCCACTGCCACCACCCGTCGTCTCTGATCCCCATGGGCGCCGTTCATCCGCGCGTCCTGGGTTACCTCGGTCGCGCCCTAAGCCTTGAGCTTTCTGCGGTTCAGCAGTACATGACCCAGGCCTCCCTTGTGGGGCTCTGGGGTGATGCTGATGCTGCAGAACGCTTCCGCCGCGAAACGGTGGAGGAAATGCAGCACGCAGAAAAAATTGTGCAGCGCATGTTGGCTGTTGGGGTTGCCCCTTCTGCTTCCCAGCTCAGGGCCGTGACCCACGCTCCCGACCTGATTGGGCTGTTGCGCCACAACATCCAGTTGGAAAATGATTTGATCAACCTCTACGCAGAAGCCAGCCGGTTCTGTGTCTTGGTTGGTGATGTCAGCAACGAGGCCTTTTTTCGCGACTTGCTGAACGACGAGCAGCACCATGGTGCTGAACTATCTGCTTGGCTACAAAGCCTTGGAGGGCACGTGAACCGCCATCACGATCGGGCTACCTTCTAACTGCTGCCCGCCCCCTTGAGCCCCCCCCTTCCCCTGCCGATTAAGCTTGTTTGGCTGATCCCCCACTATGGCTTAGTCGGCATGGTGGTTGCTTTGACATGGGCCAGCGGCACCCAGAAGCGAAATGACCAGCGCCCAGCTGCCAACTTAAAAATACAGAAAACATAG
>Ga0310331_10039_pt1 | contig 20907 bp, 22 predicted proteins | sample LakMicMDCLOrngC5_FD_195545 | JGI IMG/M metagenome (GOLD analysis project Ga0310331, IMG submission 195545) | Enriched freshwater cyanobacterial communities from Lake Michigan, Michigan, United States - MI23.DCL.Orng.C5 (v2) (version 2) | ecosystem: Environmental > Aquatic > Freshwater > Lake...
TGCCAAGAGCCTTCTTCTGCCGCCCCGCAGAAGAGGTGGCACCTGAATTGATTGGCTGCCTGCTGGTGAAACGGCAAGCAGGGGGAGAGCTATTGCGAGGCGTGATTGTGGAAACGGAGGCGTATTGCCAGAGCGAGCCCGCCTGTCACGGGCATCGCCGCCGCACCCCGAGCAACGAAACCCTGTTTGGAGAGCCGGGGCGGTTTTATGTCTATGTGAGCTATGGCATCCACCACTGCGTCAACGTCGTGACAGGCCGAGGCGATTGGGCCAATGGAGTCTTGCTGCGGGCCGCCTGGCTGCCCGGGGAGCCCGAGCGGATTGCGGCTGGTCCGGCCCTGTTGGCCAAGCGGTTTGGCTTGTGTAAGCGCCATGACGCCATGGCGGTGGATCCGGGGGCTGGTGTTTGGCTGGCCCCCCGGCCAGTAGAGGTGTCGGCCGCATTGGCGAGTTCAGGCCCTGCCGCCCTGGTCCAATCCACCCGCATCGGCCTCTCCCAGGGCCAAGAGCTGCCTTGGCGTTGGTATTGGCAGGCCAGCCGCAGTGTCAGCCGGCGGGTGCGCGGTGATCGCCAGCCAACAAGCTCCCCTTGCCAGCTGCCCCTGGCCCTTTAGGTTGACTGCGTTTGTGCAGCCTGCGTTTTGAGCGGTTGGAGTCACCGCCATGTGCTCGATCTGGCGGCCTTCTCGCTAGACGACTACGCCACCGTGCTGGAGCTGGCCCAGCGGTTTCGTGCCATGCCCGTGGCGGGGGCGCGCAAGCTGCCTGCCCTCCAAGGGCGGCTGATGACCAGCCTGTTTTTCGAGCCCAGCACTCGCACTCGCAGCAGTTTTGAGTTGGCGGCCAAGCGTTTGTCGGCGGATGTGCAGAGTTTTTCGCCGTCGTCCAGTTCCTTGAGCAAGGGCGAAAGCCTCCTCGATACGGCCCGCACCTATGTGGCCATGGGCGCCAATGTGCTGGTCGTGCGCCACCAGTGCGCGGGCGTTCCCCAAGGATTGGCGCGGGATTTGGACCAGGCCGGCGAGGGTGTGGCCGTGCTGAATGCAGGCGATGGCCTCCACAGCCATCCCAGCCAGGGCTTGCTCGATCTGTTCACCCTGGCCCGCCACTTCAATCCCCAGGCGCCCACGCCAGAAGCCCTGCGCGGCAAGCGGATTGTGATCGTGGGCGATGTACTCCATTCGCGGGTGGCCCGCTCCAATCTCTGGGCCCTCACGGCCTGTGGCGCCCATGTGGTGCTGTGCGGCCCGCCCACCTTGCTCCCGGAGGCCTTTGCCGAGTTTGTGGTCGCGCCGCCGCCGGGCCAGGCCAACGATCCAGTGCCCTGGCGCGGCACTGTGACGGTGGTCCGCAGCCTGGATCAGGCCCTGCCCGGTGCCGATGCGGTGATGACCCTGCGTCTGCAGAAAGAGCGCATGCGCCAACACCTGCTCACCAGCCTGGATCAGTACCACCGCCAATACGGCCTCACCCACCACCGCTTGGCGTTATGCAACCCCGGCGTGCCGGTGCTCCACCCAGGTCCGGTGAATCGGGGTGTGGAGATGGCTGGTGCCCTGCTGGATGATCCCAACCTCAGCCTGGTGGAAGAGCAGGTGCGCAATGGCATCCCCATTCGCATGGCGCTGCTCTATTTGTTGGCCGCTTAAAGCAACTTGAAGCCGTCCAGCAGTACGCCGTAGAGCAGGCCAAGCCGCGCCATATCCACGAGTTGCAGGATCAGGCGGTCGCCTTGACGGCGCAGCAAGGGCCCCCGGGCCCGAATCGCCAACTCAATGGCGCTCACACAAATCAACGCCCCAACGGGATCCAGTTCGGAGAAGGCGCCACTGATGGTGCCGATGGCTCCGCCGATGCTGAAGCTGATCAGTAGCACGATCAACTGCAACGACAGCCGCCGCCAGGGATTGGAGGCCCAGCGCTCTAGGGAGGCGATCGCTTGGGCCACCCGTTGCTGAAAGCGGGTCTGCTGGTAGCGGGGTTTGGGCAATCCCGGTGTCACAGCGCTGCTTTAGCGTTCAGGAAGCTTTGAAAAAGAGGGGGGGCAGGGAGTTTGGCTTTTGGTGATCCCCATCACCCGGCCCAAGCCCTGCCAGACCCTGTCTACACCATCTCTGGTGTATTGGCGGGTTTTTGCCGCTACTGATAGGGGATTCCAATAAAAAAGCCCTGGCCGAAGCCGGGGCTGGGTGATGGGGACAAACACCACCTAAGCGTTGACTGGCTTTGGGATCCATTGGTCTTGAGCCGTTTGCTGGAGCGTCCCTCGGGCCTTGACGGTGAAACCACCAAGTTTTGGTCGGTCACGTTCAGGCCGTCAACTTGAAAGCAACGCAATCAGCCGTCGCTGTCCTTTTTGCGGGAGCCCTTGCCTTCGAGCAGTTCGAGCAGGGCTTCCATCTGGGCCATCACCCCACGCACTTCGCCCGCTTCTGGAAGCAGCCCATCTTCCTGGACCCCCTGGTGCATTTCCCGGAGTTCCTGGCGGATGTAGCGCAGGTGACTCACGACCTGCTCACGCTTGGACTGGGACATAAAAAGGACTGATCGTGTTGTCCCTTTTACCCCATCGCCGGTTTACTTCTCGCCGAACTGGGCCTTGGCCTGCTCATAAAAGGCTTCGTCGATCTCGTTTTGCCCCGCTTCTGAGGCAAGTCCCTCAATTCTGCGCCGCACGATGGGGCGCACAAAAAAAGGCACTTCCTTCAGCTTGGTTTCGGCGTTGGTGGTCCAATTCATGGAGTGGAGAATAGGGGACTCGAACCCCTGACCTCTGCGGTGCGATCGCAGCGCTCTACCAGCTGAGCTAAATCCCCAAGGGCCCATGTCGGGGGAACCAAAGTTCCATGGGTTGGGCCATTATCTCCAAAAGCCATTCGAAGCGGCCCCTGGCCGATCTCCGCCATGACCGAGTCGATCACGCCTGAACGGCTCGCCGCCTTTGATGAAGCCTCTACGGCGGAACTGGCCCGGCGCCTGGATGAGGACGACTACCCCAGTGCCTTTGATGGCCTTGCCGATTGGCATTTGATGCGCGCCTTGGCCATCCATCGGCCCGAGCTGGCCCGGCCCTACGTGCATTTGGTCGACCAGGAACCCTTCGATGAGGACTGAGGGCGCACCGCGTTCTGCTTCCAGCCTTGATCCCCTGGCCGGACGCAGGATTTTGGTGGCGATCACCGGCAGCATCGCTGCGGTGAAGATGCCCTTGCTGGTCAGCGCCCTGGCTAAGCGCGGAGCCCAGGTGCGCTGTGTACTCACCGCCAGTGCGGCCTCCTTGGTGAGTCCGGTAGCCCTGGCTTCGCTTAGCCGTCACCACTGTTATCTGGATGCGGATCAATGGAGCCACCAGGCGCCCCGGCCCCTGCATGTGGAGTTGGCTGAGTGGGCCGAGCTGGTGCTGGTCGCCCCCCTGAGCGCCACCAGCTTGGGCCGTTGGGTGCATGGCTTGGCCGACACCCTGCTGGCGAGCACCCTGCTGGCCACGGAGGCGCCGGTGGTGGCCGCCGCCGCCATGAATACATCGATGTGGCAAGCCCCACCGGTGCAGCGCAATTGGCAGGCACTCCAAAGCTTTGAGCGGGTGCTAGCCCTTGGACCCACCCCGGGTCTGCTCGCCTGTGATCGCCAGGGGGATGGCCGGATGGCGGAGCCAGAGCAACTCCTATTGGCGCTCGAATCGGTAGCCCTCTGGGGTTGGCAGCGCGATTGGCAGGGCCTGGCCCTGCTGGTGAGTGCGGGGCCCACCCGGGAAGCCCTGGATCCGGCCCGTTTCCTCAGCAATGGCAGCACGGGTCTGATGGGCGTGCTGTTGGCCCAGGCGGCTCGACTGCGCGGCGCTTCGGTTCACTTGGTCCACGGCCCTCTGCAGGTGCACCCGGGGCTCCTGGAGGGCTTGCTCTGCACCCCAGTGCAAACCGCTGCCCAGATGCAGGCTGCCCTCTCGGCGGCCCAGGGTCAGGTGGATGCCATCGCCATGGCCGCCGCCGTTGCCGACCATCGCCGCTTGGAGCCCCAGGCCCGGAAGCTCAGCAAGCAGGAGCTTGGCGAGCTCTGGGTGGAGGGTTGGGAGCAGGTGCCCGATCTTTTGGCTGGTTTGGTGGCCAGCCGGCTCCCCGGCCAGGCGATTTTGGGTTTTGCGGCCCACTCGGGGGATGGGCTCGCAGCCGCCCGCGAGAAATTACGCCACAAGGGGTGCGATTGGTTGTTTGCCAATCCCATCGATCAGCCCGATGCCGGTTTTGGCAGCCCCAGCAACCAGGGCTGGTTGCTGGGGCCAGGCGGCCAGGACATCCAGCTCCAGCCAGCTTCCAAGCTCTCCATTGCCCACCAACTCTTGACGGCCCTCAGGCCGCCAGGACCTCTGCCGGGGCATCGGGTTCTGCCTCGAGCTGAAGCAAATCCATAAAGGTGCGGAGCTGCAACCTCGGGATGTAGGGCCAGCCGCCACTGCGTTCCATGTTTTGAAGCAGGCTGAAAAGCTGGCTGCGGTCGGCGGGCAGGCTGCCCCGGAAGGCTCCGTCCTGGACGGTGCGGTGCAGCTGCTCAATCTGACGAAGCAGTTCAAGCAGGGCCTCGGGGTTGCCGTTGAGCTCCACCGCCAGTTGCTGCAGGCTTTGAAGCTGGTCCGACAGGCTGGTTTGCTGGGCGGGAGTGAGGCTCATATCTCGGTTCACACGCTCGACGGGATAGCCGCTGGCGATGGGCTCTGCATACAGGTTGTTGAGAGCCGCGACATCGTACGGGCAATCAGGTTTATGCACCCGTAGGATCCGCCGAAGCCCAGTTCCCATCCACCGTCTCTGCGGCGTTTCCCCATGAGTTTTCGTCCTCTGCTGGCCCTTGTGCTGGCGCTGTGCCTGACCCTGGTGACCGCGTGCAGCGGTGGGGCCAAGGCGGTTGATCGCTCCAACCTCACCTACGACGACATCCACAACACCGGTCTGGCCAACAACTGCCCGACCCTGCCCGATTCAGCCCGGGGCTCGATTGCCCTCGACGCGGGCGCGAAGTATCAGCTGCGCGAAATCTGCATGCACCCTCAAGAGGTGTTTGTGAAGGGCGAGCCCGCCAACAAGCGCCAGGAAGCCCAGTTTGTGGCTGGCAAAATCCTGACCCGCTTCACCTCCAGCCTTGACCAGGTCTATGGCGACCTGGATGCAGGTGCCACTGGTTTGTCCTTTAAGGAACTTGGGGGCATCGACTTCCAGCCGATCACGGTGCTGCTCCCCGGGGGCGAGGAAGTGCCCTTCACCTTCTCCAGTAAGGAGTTGGTGGCCCAGGCCGATGGTGCTTCGATCACCACCAGCACCGATTTCAACGGCAGTTTCCGGGCGCCCAGCTACCGCACCAGCAACTTCCTGGATCCCAAGGGCCGCGGTTTGACCACGGGCTACAGCAGCGCCATGGGCCTGGTTCCCGCTGGTGATGAGTTCACCGGTGAAACGGTCAAGCGCTACGTCGACGGCACGGGTTCCATGAACCTTTCGATCACCAAGGTCGATGAAGCCACCGGAGAATTTGCAGGGGTGTTCACGGCCATCCAGCCCTCCGACTCCGACATGGGCACCAAGGCGGTTGTCGATGTGAAGATCATTGGCCAGCTCTACGGTCGCCTCGAGAAGGCCTGAGTTTTTAAGCCACTTGCGTCAGCGGCCCCAGGGCTGCTTTGGGGGCCCCGCTAGGGGCCCTTTTTGATGGATGGCCCCAGGCCGGGGGATGGCTCGCCGGGCTGGTCTGGGAGAATCCTCACTCTCTGTTCTTGCCGCCAGATGTCTGCCACCGCAACCGGCCTGATTGCCCCCCATGGTGGTTCCTTGGTGGATCTGATGGTGCCCGCCGTTGAACGCGAGGCGGTCAAGGCCAGCGCCACCAAGGTTGTGGAGTGCAGTGATCGCAATGCCTGCGACGTGGAGCTCTTGGTGGTGGGTGGGTTCTCGCCCCTGCGGGGCTTCATGCATCAAGCCGATTACGACGCCGTGGTGGCAACGAACCGCACCACCAGCGGCTTGCTGTTTGGCCTGCCGATCGTCTTCGACACCGCCGATGCCAGCATTGGCCTTGGCGATCGTCTCCTGCTCACTTACCGCGGCCAGGACCTGGCGGTGTTCACGGTGGAGAGCAAGTGGGAGCCTGACAAGGCCAAGGAAGCCCAGGGCTGCTACGGCACCACCTCCATTGAGCACCCCGCGGTCAAGATGATCGCCACCGAGCGGGGGCGCTTCTATTTGGGCGGCACGGTGCAGGGCCTGGCTCTGCCGAGCCGGGTGTTCCCTTGCAAAACGCCCGTAGAAGTCAGGGCAAACCTGCCAGAGGGCCAGGACGTGGTGGCCTTCCAGTGCCGCAATCCCATCCACCGGGCCCACTACGAGTTGTTCACCCGGGCATTGGACGCGAGCAACGTCAGCTCGGCTGGCGTGGTGCTGGTGCATCCCACCTGTGGACCCACCCAGGACGACGACATCGCCGGGGAAGTGCGCTTCCAAACCTATGAGCGTCTGGCGGCGGAGGTGAACAATCCCCGGATCCGCTGGGCCTATTTGCCCTACTCGATGCACATGGCTGGCCCCCGGGAGGCCTTGCAGCACATGATCATCCGTAAGAACTATGGCTGCACCCACTTCATCATTGGCCGCGATATGGCGGGGTGCAAGTCGTCGCTCAGCGGCGACGATTTCTACGGCCCCTACCAGGCCCAGGACTTTGCCCGCGACAACGCCCCTGAGCTGGGAATGGAAACGGTGCCCTCCCTCAACCTCGTGTACACCGAGGAAGAGGGCTACGTGACGGCCGAGCAGGCCGAGGGGCAGGGTTTGCACGTGAAAAAGCTGAGTGGCACCCAGTTCCGCCAGATGCTGCGCGGCGGCGAGGAGATCCCCGAGTGGTTTGCCTTCCGTAGTGTGGTCGAGGTGCTGCGGGCCGGGGCCTGAGCCTGAGCCAGCCCCAGGGCCCTGGGGCCCAGTTAACATTCCTTTACCTAATTCTCACGAGCCGTGAAAAAGCGCTGGCGCAATGCGGGGCTCTATGTCCTCCTGGTGATCGTGATGATCGCCGTGGGCACGGCCTTCCTGGATCGTCCTGAGGCGGCCAACGCTCCGCGCACCCTGCGCTACAGCGACTTCGTGGAAGCTGTTCAGGGCAATGAAGTGTCTCGGGTGCTGATCTCGCCCGATCGCGGTACGGCCCAGGTGGTGGAGAACGACGGCAGTCGTGCCGTGGTCAACCTGGCCCCCGACAAGGACCTGCTCAAGCTGCTCACCGACCACAACGTCGATATTGCGGTGCAGCCCAGCCGGGAGCCAGCTGCCTGGCAGCAGGCCATTGGCAGTTTGATTTTCCCCCTTCTGTTGCTGGGAGGTCTGTTCTTCCTGCTGCGCCGGGCCCAAGGGGGCGGCGGCAACCCCGCCATGAGCTTCGGCAAGAGCAAGGCCCGCCTGCAGATGGAGCCCCAAACCCAGGTCACCTTTGGTGATGTGGCCGGTATTGAGGGCGCCAAGCTCGAGCTCACCGAGGTTGTCGACTTCCTGAAAAACCCCGATCGTTTCACCGCCGTCGGCGCCAAAATCCCCAAGGGTGTCTTGCTGGTGGGCCCTCCGGGTACGGGCAAAACCCTGCTCGCCAAGGCCGTGGCCGGGGAAGCTGGTGTGCCCTTCTTCTCGATCTCCGGTTCGGAGTTTGTCGAGATGTTTGTGGGTGTGGGCGCCAGTCGGGTGCGCGACCTGTTCGAGCAGGCCAAAAAGAGTGCGCCTTGCATCGTCTTCATCGATGAAATTGATGCCGTGGGCCGCCAGCGCGGGGCCGGTCTCGGCGGTGGAAACGATGAGCGGGAGCAAACCCTCAACCAACTCCTCACCGAGATGGATGGCTTTGAGGGCAACACCGGCATCATCATCGTGGCCGCCACAAACCGGCCCGATGTGCTCGACCAGGCCCTGCTAAGGCCCGGCCGTTTTGATCGGCAAGTGGTGGTGGATCGCCCCGATTACAGCGGTCGTTTGCAGATCCTTGAGGTCCATGCCCGGGGCAAGACCCTCGCCAAGGATGTGGACCTCGACAAGGTGGCGCGCCGCACCCCTGGCTACACCGGCGCTGATTTGGCCAATTTGCTCAATGAGGCCGCGATACTGGCGGCCCGCAGGCAGCTCACTGAAGTTGCCATGGATGAGGTCAACGACGCCATCGAGCGCGTCATGGCTGGCCCTGAGAAAAAAGACCGGGTGATGAGCGAGAAGCGCAAGCGCCTGGTGGCCTATCACGAGGGCGGCCATGCCTTGGTCGGTGCCTTGATGCCCGACTACGACCCCGTTCAGAAGATCAGCATCATTCCCCGGGGCCAGGCCGGTGGCCTCACCTTCTTCACCCCCTCGGAAGAGCGGATGGAATCGGGCCTCTATTCACGTTCCTACCTGCAAAACCAGATGGCCGTTGCCCTCGGTGGCCGGGTGGCCGAAGAGATTGTCTACGGAGAAGACGAGGTGACCACAGGCGCCTCCAACGATCTGCAGCAGGTGGCCCGGGTCGCCCGCCAAATGGTGACGCGCTTTGGCATGAGTGATCGCCTAGGTCCAGTGGCTTTGGGCCGCAGCCAGGGCGGGATGTTCCTGGGTCGCGATATGGCGGCCGAGCGCGACTTCTCTGAAGACACCGCCGCAGCCATCGACGAAGAGGTGTCGTTGTTGGTGGCTGAGGCGTACAAGCGGGCCACGGAGGTTCTCAAGACCAACCGCTCCGTGCTCGATGAGCTCGCCGACATGCTCGTTGAAAAGGAGACGGTGGATGCCCAGGACCTGCAGGAGCTGCTGATTCGCCGGGATGTCAGGGTCGCTGAGTACGTCTGAACCCCAGACACCAGAGAGCGATTTGATCGCTGCGTTGCACCGCCAGCCCTTACTGGTGGTGCTTCGTTCTATCGAGCCCCTGGCGCTACTGCCCCAGATCGAGCGCTTGCAGGCCCTGGGGATTCACCAGGTGGAATTGGCTTGGAGCCCCCATCTCCAGTGGGTGCAGCAGTGCCAGGCCCTGCAGGAGCGCTTCCCCCAGATGGCTTTTGGGTCGGCCTCGATCTGTTCGCTTGCTGGCCTGGACGCCACCGCTGCAGCGGGGCTCCGTTACGCCGTGTCACCTGTTTTGGATGGCAGCCTGGTGGAGCGGGCAAAGGAGTTGGGCCTCGCCCTTGTGCCCGGGGTGATGACCCCCAGCGAGGTGCATCAGGCCAGGGAGTGGGGCTGCCGGGTGGTGAAGCTTTTCCCTGCGATCAGCCTGGGCAAGGACTACTGGAGCCGACTAGCGCCGCCCTTGGGGCCGTTGCCCTTTTGTATCGCTGCCGGTGGCCTCGCTCCGGCTGATGGGATCCCTTGGTTGGAGGCCGGGGTGGATGCGGTGGCCCTGGGCGGTTCCTTGGCCCAAGGCGCCGCTTGGGAGGCATTGGAGGCCCTTGTCGAACGCCTGCGGGGCAGGCTTGTTTCGGCGCTTTGAGTTCGTTCTTGCCGCTGCGCTCATGACGCTTTTGGTGGAGCCATTGCCTCAGCCTCGACGCTGCTTAGTTGGCATGCTGCGTCTTTAGTGCTACTAGTGAGAAAGAGATTGTCTTTCCCCATGGCTCAGGTGACTATCCAGCTCAGCGACAAAGCGCTTGCTTTGGTCGCCCAGCTCCAAAAGGAAATCTTCAATCGCCGCCGTAAGAAGGTGTCGGTCGCTGGCGTTGTCGAAACCCTGGTTGAGAGTGGGGCGAAATCCCAATCCGACAAGCGGTTCGCAACCTCCTGGAAAAACCTGATCACCGACATTGAGAAGGCGGCCAAGGTTGCCGATGCCCATGGCGCCAAGCCAGCCAACCTCACCGATGCCGAGTGGGCGATGGTGTTGAGCCACCGCACCCGGGCTCCGAAAGCTCCTGCCCCGCGCGCGGCTGCTGCCCGCAAGCCTGCGGCGAAAAAGGCCCCAGCCCGCAAACCCGTTGCTAAGGCAGCTGCTGCGAAGGCCGACCCCAATCAGGCCGTAGCGCTGAAGCCTGGGGCAACCAAAAAGCCTGCCCCAAAAGTCACGACTCCAAAAGCCACCTCACAAAAAGCGGCTTCTCCAAAATCTGCAGCTAAAAAACCTGCCGTCAAAAAACCTGCAGTTACGAAGCCCACAGCGGCTAAGCCCGCAGTCAAAAAGGCTGCCGTCAGAAAGCCTGCTGCCAAGAAGCCCGCTGTCAAAAAGCCTGCAGTGACGAAGCCTGTAGCGAGTAAGCCCGCAGCATCCTCCGTGGCTAAGCGGATGGCGAAGGCCGTGGGTCGCTTGGGAAGCTCTGCCTCTACATCCCCCAGTGGCAACGGGGCAGTGGTGGCAGCTCCGCTCTAGGGCTCAGGGGTAGCTCCCCAATGCAGGCCCGATTACCAAAGGCTGCATTGGGCCTGTTGTTGGAGCAGGTGATCGGCGAGCACGAGGGCCACCATGGCTTCCACCATCGGTACGGCCCTCGGTAGAACACAGGGGTCGTGCCTGCCCTTCGACTCCAGTGTTGTGGCGGCACCACTGGGATCAATGGTTTGCTGGGCCTTGCGAATCGTGGCCGTGGGTTTGAAAGCAACCCGCAGCAGGATCGGTTCACCGTTGCTGATGCCTCCCTGAATCCCGCCTGAATTGTTGGTGGCGGTCCGCAGGCTGCCATCGGTGGTGGGCAGGAACGCATCGTTGTGTTGGCTGCCCTTCAGCAGGGTGCCGGCAAACCCGGAGCCGATTTCAAAGCCCTTGGTCGCAGGCAGCGACATCACGGCTTTGGCGAGGTCGGCTTCCAGCTTGTCAAAGACTGGCGTGCCCATCCCGACGGGCGGATTGCGCACGACGCACTCGATCACGCCCCCGCAGGAGTCGCCTTCCCGGCCAATGGCCTCAATGCGCTCGATCATCTGGTCGGCGACCGCCTGGTCAGGGCAGCGCACAATGTTCGCTTCCACGGCTTCGAGGCTCACCCCAGCGGGATCCACGTTGGCTTCGATGGTGTGAATGCGTCGTACCCAGGCGATCACCTCGGTGCCGTGGGCCTTGGCCAGCAGTTGTTTGGCAATGGCGCCAGCGGCCACGCGGCCAATCGTTTCGCGGGCGGAGGCGCGTCCACCCCCACTGCGGGCCTGGATGCCGTACTTCGCCTGGTAGGTGGCATCGGCATGGGAGGGCCGAAAGGCCACTTGCATTTCCTTGTAATCGCCGGGCCGTTGGTCCTTGTTGCGCACCACCATGGCGATCGGGGTTCCCAGGGTGACCCCATCCAGCAGACCGCTGAGGATTTCAACGTGGTCGGCTTCCTTGCGCGGGGTGGTGATTTTGCTTTGACCCGGTTTGCGGCGATCCAGTTCGGCCTGGATGGCATCGAGGTCGAGGTTGAGCCGTGGCGGGCAGCCATCGACGATCACCCCCACACCGCCCCCGTGGGATTCCCCGAAGGTGCTGATCTGAAAGAGCTTGCCGAAGCTGCTGCCCATCACATGGTTTCGATCGTTGGAGCCTACCCAGAAGCCCTAGAGCAAGGCGGGATCGGCCCCGGCTGGATGGTCCTGGCTTGGTAAATCCGCCAAGAGCGCGAAGTCGGCGAAGTCAAAACCCGGCCCAACGCAGCAGCTCACTAGGGACCACGCCCCAAGACAGCGGGCTGCCTGCCAATGGTCCGCGGGCACCACGGCGACGGGCTGGTGGTCGGATCCAAGCAGGATCCGGGAGGTGGGTCCGCCCTGGGGCGGAAGCCAGCTGAGCTCCAAGGGATCACCTCCGGCATGGGCCCAGACCTCATCGGCTCCGCTCACCCTGTGCCAACGGCTGGTTTCACCCTTCCCGAGCAGAAATAGGATCAGCGTGAGTGCGGCCCGCAGCGATCCGTCTGGCCGCTGGACCCGTATCGGGCTGCGATGGATCTCCCGGTACCAGCCCCCCTCTGGATGGGGTTGTAGCTCGAGTCGCGCGATCGTTTGTTCGAAGCTCTGCATGGGGTTCAACAACGCAACGCCCTATCGAAACCCATAAAAAAGCCCCCTCTTGTGGAGGGGGCCCGGGGGTTCCATCAAGGCCTATTCAGCCTCAGCAAGACTCTTAGCCTCAGCCGGGCTGTTTGGCCCTAGCCAATAGAGGGAGCGGTCAGAGCCACGGGGGTGGCTTCTGCTGCTGCCAGGTCGAGGGGGAAGTTGTGAGCGTTGCGCTCGTGCATCACTTCCATACCCAGACCAGCGCGGTTCAGCACATCAGCCCAGGTGTTCAGCACGCGGCCTTGGCCGTCGAGGATCGACTGGTTGAAGTTGAAACCGTTCAGGTTGAAGGCCATCGTGCTCACGCCAAGGGCGGTGAACCAGATACCCACAACGGGCCAGGCAGCCAGGAAGAAGTGCAGGCTACGGCTGTTGTTGAACGAGGCGTATTGGAAGATCAAGCGACCGAAGTAACCGTGGGCAGCCACGATGTTGTAGGTCTCTTCTTCTTGGCCAAACTTGTAGCCGTAGTTCTGGGACTCGCTCTCGGTGGTTTCACGCACCAAGGAGGAGGTCACCAAGGAACCGTGCATGGCGGAGAACAAGCTGCCACCGAAGACGCCAGCCACACCAAGCATGTGGAAGGGGTGCATCAGGATGTTGTGCTCAGCCTGGAACACCAACATGTAGTTGAAGGTGCCGGAGATACCCAGGGGCATGGCGTCCGAGAAGGAGCCTTGACCGAAGGGATACACCAGGAACACAGCAGAAGCAGCGGCCACAGGTGCGCTGTAAGCAACGCAGATCCAGGGGCGCATGCCAAGGCGGTAGGAGAGTTCCCACTCACGTCCCATGTAGGCATAGATGCCGATGAGGAAGTGGAAAACCACCAGTTGGAAAGGACCGCCGTTGTACAGCCACTCATCGAGGCTGGCGGCTTCCCAGATGGGATAGAAGTGAAGGCCGATGGCGTTGCTGGAGGGAACAACAGCACCAGAGATGATGTTGTTGCCGTACAGCAGGGAACCTGCAACAGGCTCGCGGATGCCGTCGATGTCGACAGGGGGTGCTGCGATGAACGCAACGATGAAGCAGATGGTGGCAGCCAACAGGGTGGGGATCATCAGCACACCGAACCAGCCCACATAGAGGCGGTTGTTGGTGGAGGTGACCCACTCGCAGAATTGCTGCCAGCTGGAAGCGCCTTGGCGCTGCTGGATGGTGGTGGTCATGAGAACGAGAAGAAGAGTGTTTCCCGAAGGAAACGGGTATGGATGGACGGAACCCCGAAGACGGAAAGCCGCCTAGACGGTTACCCGCCATCGCCAGTGTAACGGAACATTGCGCCGTTTGTGAGCGAGCTGCCTCAAGGCCGCGAGATTGCTGCATGCCATTCCTGCAATCCCTGGGGGGCACTGCTAAGACAGGGCACATCAAGCCCGTCCTGGCATGGCCAAGCCCCTCCCCCTCCCGTTGGCTGCCCTGCTGGCAGGCAGCCTCACGCTGGCGGGCTGCCAGGGCCGCAAGCCCAGCGACCTGCAGCAAGTGCAACAGCGCCAGGAGCAACTGCAGCTGCAAATCCAGCAACTAGAACAGCGGCTCAACGCCACCACCCCGCGGGATGGCTCCGATCGCCAAGGCAAGCCCCCGGCCGGCCCTGTGAAATCCATCACCTTCCGAAGCGGTACCGGCGACGACCGCCTTCGGATCTATTGGGCTGATGGCAGCACCAGCGACCTGCCCTGCACCAAGGAACAAACCACGACTGTTTGCGGTTAACGCACTGGGCTCTGGCGATGCAAAGCCTTGGCTAGCGCCGCCAGCTCTTCGCCCCAGGAGGCCTCGAGGGGCCAACACTCCCGGCGGGTGAGGCTCAGGGCAATGCCCTTTTCCCCATAGGCCGCCTCATTGATGAACACCGGCCACACCACCTCGTGCTCCAGCCCTGCAGGGGGCCCATAGGCCTGGGTTTGGCCACTGGCATCCAGAAACAGCGCGTCGCCGGGACCCATGGGCTGCCAATCCCGCCCATGGCGCTGGGGGTGGATACAGGCCGCTGGCGAGCCGTCGCCATGGCGGGGCAGATCCACGCTGACCAAATGGCGGTGCACCACCAGCTGGTTGGGTAAACGCAACACCCCATCTGCGGCATCAGCCAACACCGCCAGGGCAGCCTCAACGGCCAGTTGACTTTGGCGACAGATCTGGCTTTGGAGCACCCCTTGGGGGACGGGCCCCACCTCAATCACCAGGCCGCAGGGCCAGCGCTCCACCAAGAACCCGGTTTGGGCCCCATCGGCCTCATGCAAATAGATCGGCAGGCCCAGTTGACCTTGGATGCCAGCCGCCAAAGCCAAATCAGCCGGTCTGCGGCCGTACACCACCAGGGAATTGCCCATGCTGCTGGTGGTGCTGTGCAGATCCAGAACCACGCTGCAAGGCTCAAGCCCAGCAGGCCCAAACTGATCCACGAGCTCTCTGGCCCGCACCAGCTCGGCCTGCCCGGAACTGGACTCAGCCCAGAGGGCGGGGTCAAAACTGCGGTTGAGATCCCGCTCCAGGTAGCGGCGGTTGGCGGCATGGGCCCCGGGATTGCCCAACACCAAGGCCAGCCCCAGGCCCTGACTAGCCAGATCCTGGGGTTGGGAGCGCCAAAACTCCAGCAACCAAGGGGCATTGCGCTCATTGCCGTGGGTTCCCCCCACCACCATCACCCTGGGAGCGATTCGAGGGGGAGCGAATTGAGCTGCCATCGCACCAGGTGCCTGCACTGGAAATCAGGGCCAGCCTGACGCAGATTCAGACCCTCGCCTGCCCCTTCCCATGGCCCCTCCTGCTGCTTTGGTGCGCACGGCCCGCTGCCTCTGGCAGTGGGAATGGCAGCAATTGATGGGTGGGCTCGGCCCAGCAGACCAAGACGGCAACTACCGCAGACCACCAGGGGCCTTCCAGGAGCTGCCCCCGCTGCCGGGCGATGCCATCGAGCCGGGCTCCCACGTGTTGATCGTGGGTCGCAGTTGCCCCTGGGCCCACCGGGCCTGGTTGGTATGGAGCCTGCGCCAATTGGGCACCAGCATCGAGCTGGAAATCGTGGAGCCCGATCCAGCCGAAGGCCGCTGGCGGTTTAGCCGTCCGTTTGAGGGCTGCCACACCCTCGCCGAGCTCTACCAACGCTGTGGGGCCAAAAGCGGCACCAGGGCCACGGTGCCGGCGCTCTATTCCCGCCGCCGGGGCCAGATCTGCGTGGGCGAAAGCGCCCGGCTGATTGAACTGCTCAACCAGTGGCCTTCGCCCAGCGACCTCGATCTCGATCCGCCCGCCCAGCAAGAGCGCACAGCCCACTGGCGCGAGCAGCTGCAGCAGGCCGTCAACGACGGGGTGTATCGCTGCGGCTTTGCCCGCAACCAGGCCGCCTACGACCGGGCCGAAACCAGCCTGTTTGAGGTCCTTGGCGCCGCCAATACCGCCCTAGGGAGCGGGAACCCATGGCTCAGCGGCCCCGACCTGAGCCTGGCCGATGTGGTGCTGTTTCCCACCTTGATCCGCATGGAGCTGGTGTACGCGCCCCTATTTGGCTGCAGCCGCCTACCCCTCTGGCAATTGCCTGATCTGTGGGCCTGGCGCTCCCGGTTTTATGGCCTCCCTGGGGTGGCTGAAACTTGCTGTGATCAAGCCTGGCGCCAGGACTACTTCGGGGCCCTGTTCCCGCTCAACCCATCGGGCATTGTTCCGGCGGGCCCACCGATCGCCACACTGATCGGTAAGGCTCCCGTGGCCTAAGCGATCAAGGGGGGTGATCCAATGCGCGATGGTGATCCAATGAGCGATTCCCTGATAAAAGACGCCGTCTACGAGGGGGTGTATGGCCCCTTTCGGATTGAAGCCCAAGACCGGCGGGAGGTGCTCGGCTACCGGCTAGCCCTAACCGCCGTTGCCGTCGGCCAACTGGGACTCCTGCTCCAGCTCCGCAGCCTTGGGCCCAGCGGCCTCTGGCCCTGGCTGATCGTGATGGCCCTGGGCCTGGGCCTGGCCCTGCGCTGGATCCACATCTATCTCAAACCGTTGCACCAAGCCCTGCAACTGTTTTGGCTGGTGGGCTGCCTGGGTTGGCTGGCCTTGGCCTGGCAGGCCGGCCCAGACGCCATGCTGCCTGCCCTGGCGGACCAGCGGCTGTGGGTGCTGGCGATTGGACCGTTTTTTGCAGCCCTTGCTGGCATTGGTTTCAAGGAATTCTTCTGTTTTCGCCGGGCTGAGGCGATCGGGATCACCCTGCTACTGCCCCTCGCCCTACTGGGCTATTGGCTGGGGCTGCTGAGCCCCCTTCTGTGCCTCCAAATCCTTGGTTTTGAAACGGCCCTGATGTTGGTGTTATGTCTGCGCAAGTTCCCCATGCCAGCAGCGGCTGATGTGGGCGACAAGAGTGTTTTTGCCCACCTCAAGGCCCAACAGGAGGCCACCCATTGAGCTTGATCAGCCTGGTTGGTGCGGGCAAAGACTTCGGCATCCGCACCCTGTTTTCTGACCTCACCCTCCACATCGGGGAGGGTGATCGGCTCGGCCTGATCGGCGCCAACGGGGCGGGTAAATCGACCCTGCTCAAGGTGCTGGCCGGAGTAGAGCCCCTGGGTGAGGGGTCCCGCCGCTGTGCGCCGCGAAACCGGGTGGTGCTGGTGGACCAGGAACCCGCGTTGGATGAGGAGCGCACCGTGCTCGAGGAGGTGTTCGCCGGCAGTGGCGAAAAAATGACGCTGATGCGCCAGTACTTGGGGCTCAGCCAAGCCGTGGCCGACGCCCCCCATGATTCCGCCCTCCTGGCCCAGCTGGGCGATCTGCAGGGCCGCATGGACGCCCTGAATGCCTGGGATCTCGAGCACCAATGCCAGGAAGTGCTGGAGCGGCTTGGCATCAGCGATGGGCAGCGGCGGGTGGGCGACCTCTCCGGGGGCTATCGCAAGCGGGTGGCCCTGGCCGCTGCCCTGGTGGCCGATCCCGATGTGTTGCTGCTGGATGAACCCACCAACCACCTCGATGCCCATGGGGTGGAGTGGCTGCAGAGCTTTCTGGAGCGTTTTCGCGGGGCCCTGGTGCTTGTCACCCACGACCGCTATTTCCTCGATCGGGTCACCCGGCGGATCGTGGAGGTGGATCGGGGCGAAGCCCGCCATTACGAAGGTAACTACGCCACCTATCTCGGCCACAAAGCCGAAGAAGAGGCATCCGCCGCGGCCTCAGCCGCCAAGTTCAAGGGCACCCTGCGACGGGAACTGGAATGGCTGAAAAAGGGTCCCAAGGCCCGGAGCACCAAGCAAAAAGCCCGCATCCAGCGGATTGAGGCGATGCAAGAGGCGCCGCTGCGCCAAGCCAAGGGTCAGGTCAGCCTGGCCACGGCCAGCCGCCGCCTGGGGAAACGCGCCATCACGGCCGAAGACCTCTGCGTCACCGTTGGCGAGGGCGAGGAGCAGAAAACCCTGCTGCGTCAGTTCAGCTACGACTTCAGCCCCGAAGATCGGATCGGCATCATTGGCCCCAATGGGGCGGGCAAATCGAGCCTGTTGGAGGTGATCGCCGGCCTCCGGCAGCCCAGCAGCGGCAGCCTGGAGCTTGGTTCCACCGTGAAACTGGCCTACTTCGACCAACACAGCGATGTGTTGCTCAAGCCTGAGCGCAAGGTGATCGACGTGGTCACCGATGCCGCCAGCCGCGTGACGGTGGACGGGGTGGAACTGAATGCCTCCCAGCTGCTCGAGCGCTTCCTGTTCCCGCCGGCCCAACAGCACCAGCCCGTGGGCAAGCTCTCCGGCGGTGAACGGCGGCGCCTGCATTTGTGCCGGCTCCTGATCGAAGCGCCCAACGTGCTGTTGCTGGATGAACCCACCAACGACCTCGACGTCAACACCCTGAGCGTGCTCGAGGACTTCCTCGAAGATTTCCGCGGTTGCGTGGTGGTGGTCTCCCACGACCGCTACTTCCTGGATCGCACCGTGGATCGGCTGTTCAGCTTCGAGGCTGGAACCCTCCAACGCTTTGAAGGCAACTACAGCGCCTACCTCGAAGCCAACACGAGCAAACCGGCAGCTGCGACCAAACAGGCCCCAGCCCCCACACCCGCTCCCAACCCAACCAAAACCAGCACAGCCGACACCAGCAGCCAGCCCAGCCCAGCCAACTCCAAACCCGCCACCCAGAAACCCTCCCAAGCCAGGCGCCGGAGCTTCAAGGAAAGCCGGGAGCTGGAAAGCCTCGAGGCCAGCCTGCCGGCATGGGAGGCCCGCCGCACGGCGTTGCAGCAGGAGCTGGGCAGCGGGGGCAGTGATTACACCGCCCTGGAAGGCCTAACCGCCGAACTGGCCGGCCTCAGTGCCCAAATCGATGCGGGCGAGGAGCGCTGGTTGGTGCTCAGCGAACTCTCCGGCTGAACGGGCCCAATGGAGTCCTTCCAGGTCAGCAGCAGAGGACACAAAGGCCCAAGGGCGGGCGGCACCCGTAGGGTGGGCCGCGATGAGCTCCGGTCTTAGCCAACCGGTATCCGAATGAACAACATCGACGAGCACATCCAGAAGGACCAATCCGAAATCGAGGCGGCCCGGGCCGCTGGCGATATGGCCAAGGTTCGCCATCTGGAAGAGGAGCTCCAAGGGCTCAAGGAGTACAAGGAGCACCATCCCGAGGACAGCCACGACCCCTCACCCCTCGAGGTCTACTGCGACCTCAACCCTGAAGCCCCCGAGTGCCGCGTCTACGACGACTAAACCCCCGGGGTCTTAGAGATCGGGGATCCCAAGCTGGAGCCACACCGCATCGAGCAGCCCTTTGAGGTTTTGGGACGCTGCTGCCGAAATCGCATGGACGGGCAGGCCCACGTGGTCCTGCACTTGATTGCGTAACTCCCCCAACTCCTCAGGATCGAGCAATTCGATCTTGTTGAGGGCGACCAGCCGCGGACGGGCATTGAGGCCATGGCCATAGGCGGCCAGTTCCCGCTCCACCACCTTCAAATCCTCGAGCACCTCGGGGCTACTGGCATCGATCAGGTGGATCAACAGCCTGGTGCGCTCGATGTGGCGCAGAAAATCGTGCCCCAACCCTGCCCCCTGGGCAGCTCCAGCAATCAGGCCCGGAATATCGGCAAACACCGTGCCATCCCCACTGGGCCTGCGCACCACACCCAGGTTGGGAACCAAGGTGGTGAAGGGGTAATCGGCAATTTTGGGGCGCGCGGCCGACAGCACCGAAATCAGGGTGCTCTTACCAGCGTTGGGCAAGCCGATGATCCCCACTTCAGCCAGCAGCTTCAGCTCCAACTGGAGCATCCACTGTTCGCCCTCCTTGCCCTCGGTGAACTTCTCGGGAGCCCGGTTGCGGTTGCTGAGGTAGTGGGCATTGCCGAGGCCACCCCGTCCCCCCGCTGCCACCAACAACGTATCCCCCTGGTTGGTGAGGTCGCCCAGGAGAATGCCCGTGCGGGTATCGCGGACTTCGGTGCCGCAGGGCACCTTGATCACGAGGTGGTCGCCACTGGCTCCGGTGCAGCGGTTCGGACCGCCCCGGCGGCCATCGGTGGCCTCAAAGATCCGCTTGTACTTGAAGTCCAGCAGGGTTTGGAGGTTGCTGTCAGCCAGTAGGAGCACGTCGGCTCCCCGGCCCCCATCCCCACCGGATGGGCCGCCTGCTGGCACGTATTTCTCGCGGCGAAAAGCCACGATTCCATCCCCGCCGCGGCCAGCCTTGACGGCAATCCTGGCCTGATCAATGAATTGCATTACGGGCAAACCTAGGATTGCGACCACCTAGAGCCCTCTTGGGAGCCCGTTTGGCAGAGGTTCGCTTCCAGCAGGTCAGCAAGACCTTCCCGCCCCGCCGGCCCCAGGGGGCACCGGTGCAGGTTCTGCAGCGGCTTGATCTGCAGATTGCCGATGGGGAATTTCTGGTACTGGTGGGTCCCTCCGGCTGCGGCAAAAGCACCCTGCTGCGGCTCTTGGCAGGCCTCGACCAGCCCAGCAGTGGCGAGATCTATGTGGGCGATCGGCCCGTGAGCCGTCTGCGCCCCGCCCAACGGGACGTGGCGATGGTGTTCCAGAGCTACGCGCTCTACCCCCACCTAAGCGTGGCGGACAACATCGGCTTTGGGTTGCGCCGCAGCCGCCCGCGCTCCGCCCTCCAGCAACTGCAAGACAGCCTGCACAACGCCACCAGGGGCCTGCCTGGGGCCCTGAGGGTGCCCTCAAAGCGCGAAGAGCAGATTGGGCGGCGCATTCAGGAGGTGGCCGCCACCCTGGAGCTGGAGCCCCTGCTGGAGCGGCTACCAAAGGAGCTCTCCGGGGGCCAGAAGCAGCGCGTGGCCCTGGGCCGGGCCATTGCCCGCCAACCGGCGGTGTTTCTGATGGATGAACCGCTCAGCAACCTGGATGCCAAGTTGCGTACGGGCACCCGGGCCCAAATCGTGGAGCTGCAGCGGCGGCTTGGCACCACCACGCTCTACGTGACCCACGACCAGGTGGAGGCCATGACCATGGGCCACCGCATTGCCGTGCTCAATGGCGGCCGGCTCCAGCAGCTGGGCACCCCCCTGCAGCTCTATCAATGGCCGGCCAATCTTTTCGTGGCCCAATTCATCGGTAGCCCGCCCATGAACCTGCTGCCGGCCCAGGTGATCGGAGCCGGCCAACTGCAACTGGGCAGCAAGAAGTTCAGCGTTTCAGGCCCCCTGGCCGATGCCATGGCAAGCCGCACCGGCGAGCCCCTCACGGCCGGCCTACGCCCCGAGCACCTGCGCCTCGCCCCAGCCACCAATCGCAACTTGAGCGCTGAGGTCAGCCATTGCGAAGCCCTGGGCAATGAACAACTGGTCACCTGCAAACTGCTTGACGGCGGCCACCTGGTGCAGGCGAGGGTGGGGCCGGAAGAACGCATGACTCCCGGATCCACGATTCACCTCGACATCGATCCAAGCGGCTGGCGGCTCTTTGAT
>Ga0310331_10040_pt1 | contig 20601 bp, 21 predicted proteins | sample LakMicMDCLOrngC5_FD_195545 | JGI IMG/M metagenome (GOLD analysis project Ga0310331, IMG submission 195545) | Enriched freshwater cyanobacterial communities from Lake Michigan, Michigan, United States - MI23.DCL.Orng.C5 (v2) (version 2) | ecosystem: Environmental > Aquatic > Freshwater > Lake...
CTTCCAGTTGCCGCACGAGGGCGAGCCTCTCGCCGCTGGCATCCACACCCACGCTGATCGGTTGGGCATCGCCCCGGTTGAGTCCCGGCACTGGGACGGGGGCGTTGCCTGCCACATCCAGCAGGAGTACCTGGTCGCGGCCGCCCCGCCCGGTGATCACAGCCAGCCAGCGCCCGGATAGGGAGGGAGCCCGATTGGTGCCCGCCATGGCCAATTGGCGATTGAGGGCCGCCATTGGTGTTGGCATGGCACCCATGCAGCCGCTGAGGAGGCCTGCGCTGGCGGCGATAGAGCAGGCAAGACCCAGCTTGTGGCTGATGCGATTCACGGGGCTGGGGGCTCTCATGGAGCGCTTGGCCCCCCCTGAACCGCCAGTCCACCAGGAAGGTCTGGCTCGAGCTGGCCCGTGAGATCAAAGAGTTGCACCCTTGATTGGCCGCCTTCCGTCACTTCGATGGCGATGCGCTGGCCGTCAGGAGCCAGGCTGAGGCGTGCGGGCTGGCTGCCATTGGGCAGCGGCAGCCGCAGCAACTTGCCGGTGGCGCGGTCTTCCAGGATCGCCACCCGTTCTGGTCCTTGCTGCACGAGGGCAGCGATGTAGCGGCCGTTCCAGCTCAAGGATGGCGAGCTGTGGGGCTCGTGGCCGCGCAGATGGCGTAACGCCACGGTTTGACCGCCTGGTTGCCCTTGAAGGACCACCATGGCCTTGCCGCCCTGCTCCAGCACCGAAGCGAGAAACCGGCCATTGCCGCTGATGGCCGGGTCTTGCCGGTCCTCGGCTCCAAGGGGGCCTAGGGGACCAACGCTTCTCCGGCTGAACAGCCCCACGCCTGAACAGCTGGTTAGGCATGCTGCCAAGCCCAGGCTGATGGCTAATGCAATAGCCCAGCCAGGGGCTTGCAAGCGGTGGTTGGGATGGTGGCTCAGGGCTCAGCCTGCTTAGTCGTCAAAGCGGGAGCTGTTGTCCCGCGGCCGCGCTCCGGCCGAGGGGCCGCCGGTCTTGGGACCAGGGCTTGGAGGCGTCATGGGGCTGAAGTCTGCGTCGCTGATGTTGCTGCGCGAATTCTGGCTGGGGGAATCCGGGTTCCTGGAATCACTGGGCGCCGTGCCAGGGCGGTTGCCCCGGATTGGGGTGCCCTGGGGCATGCTCCCGGCCCCTCGGGGGGAAGCGGGATCTCCCATCGGCCTGGCGCCAGGCTCGCTCGTTGCATTCGTTGGATTGCCAGGGCCACTCGCTCCGCCAGGGCCGCGGCGGCTTGAACGGGGCATGCCGTCGGGGCTGGCCATGGGCCTGCTGCCGCGGCGGGCTTCGGGGCCATCGTCGCGGTCCCGGCGACGGGCACCAAAATCGTTGGCAGGCTTGGAGCTCCCCTGGCCACCGGCACTGAAGCGACTGCGATCGGCGGTGCTCCAGTCGTCTGGGGAAGCAGGCCGACGGCTTTCGGCGCGCTCCGGGATCGCCACCCGGCTGCTCCGCCTGGGGCGGTAGAAGTCTTCGCCGTCATCCTCACCATCCCGGGCTGGGATCCGGCGTTTGAAGGGCTCCGGCTCATCAAAGCGATCGCTGTCCCCGTCTCCCCAGCTGCGGCCCCCCATGCGGGGCCGGAAGGGACCTGCGGGAGCGGGTTCTTCGTCGTCGAAATAGGACGAACGGCGCGCCTGTTCGGTGGTGACGCCCCTTAGGCGCACACTTTCATAGGCGAAGAAAACGGCCGATCCAGCCAACAGAAATTGACCGAACTGCAGGATCGGATCCAGGCGCCAACCCTGGAAAAACAAAATGCCACCACACAGCAGGCCAATGGCGGCGAAGAAGACGTCGTAATCCCTGGCCAGCGCAGGCTTAAAGCTGCGCATGAAGTAGAGAAGTGCCCCGCCCACCGCGAGCACAATGCCCACGATGCTGGCCCAATTGAGGCTGGCATTAACCACGGTGTGTCACCCGTAGGAGGCTCCGCGTTCGAAGCCCTGTTGATCGACCCACTGTAGGGACCCCTCCCCGTCGGGCGATCGGGGGCGCGAAACAATCAGAGTCGACGATCCAGCTGGTCGTTTTGGCTGATCAGAACGAGGGCAATGGTGATGGGCACCACCACGATCACCGCGCCCCAACCGAGGCTGCTCAGGAAGTTGGCGAGGGAAGGGGTCATGGCACAGCCGGCTGTTGGGCTACAAGCGTTGGGGAATCCTAGGGAGTCAAGCCGACTTCCTACGCTGATAGGCCAGCTGCTTAGAGCTTTGTGACGGCGCTTTTAGGCTTTGCATGGTCCGGCATGGCCCAGCCTGCGTCCCTATTGGCCTGGGGAAACTTGCTGCTGGGCCTGGTGCTGTCGGGGTGGACCCTGCTGTTCCTGTTTCGAATCGTGCTCACCTGGTACCCCCAGATTGATCTCACCAAGGGGGTGATGCGGTTGATCGGAGCCCCGACGGAGCCCCTGTTAGCCGTGACGAGGCGCTTGATTCAACCGATTGGCGGTGTGGATGTGACCCCGGTGGTCTGGGTGGGGTTGATCAGCCTGTTTCGGGAGCTGGTGGTGGGCCAGCAGGGCCTACTTACCCAATTGATCCTGCATCAGCAGATGGCGGCTTAGGCCTTACTTGCCCGGGGGCAGCATTTCCTGCTCCACAAACTTGGTGTGAACGTCGCCTCTCTGGAACTCGGGGCGATCAAGCAGCTGCAGGTGGAATTCGATCGTGGTGGGGATGCCGGTCACGGCGCATTCGGAGAGGGCCCGGCGCAGCCGTTTGAGGGCGTGGTCGCGGTCGGTTCCCCAAACGATCACCTTGCCGATGAGCGAGTCGTAGAAGGGTGGGATTTCGTAACCGGTGTAGACGTGGCTGTCGACCCGCACGCCCGGACCGCCCGGGGGCAGCCAGCCGGTGATCTTGCCCGGGGAGGGGCGGAAGTTTTGGCGGGAATCCTCGGCGTTGATCCGGCACTCAATGGCATGGCCGGTGAGCTTGATCTCCTCTTGCTTGACGGAGATGGGTTCGCCCCCGGCGATGCGCAGCTGCTCGGCGATCAGGTCGATCCCCGTCACCATCTCGGTCACGGGATGTTCCACCTGGATACGGGTGTTCATTTCCATGAAATAGAAGCTGCCGCTGCGATCCACCAGGAATTCCACGGTGCCCGCACCCTCGTAGCCAATGGTGCGGGCCGCAGCCACGGCGGCATCCCCCATTTGGCGCCTTAAATCAGCGTTGATGGCCACGCTGGGGGCCTCTTCCAGCAGCTTTTGGTGGCGGCGCTGAATCGAGCAGTCGCGCTCACCCAGGTGCACCACATTTCCGTGGCGATCGGCTAGCACCTGCACTTCCACGTGCCGGGGCCGATCGATGAATTTCTCCATGTAGAGGCCTGGGTTGCCAAAGGCGGCCTCGGCTTCGCCTTGGGCGGCCTTGAACAGGTTGTCGAGCTGGTCGGCCGAGGGCACCAGCCGCATGCCACGACCACCACCACCGGCGGTGGCTTTGATCATCACCGGATACCCCATGCCCTCGGCCAGGGCTGCGGCCTCCCTGGGGTTTGCGAGCAGTCCTTTGCTCCCCGGGATGGTGGGCACACCCACCTTCAGCATGGTGGCCTTGGCGGTTGATTTGTCACCCATGGAGCGGATCGCCTCGGGCGATGGCCCTACAAAGGTGATGCCGTGGTCGGCGCAGATTTCGGCGAAGCGAGCGTTTTCGGCCAGGAAGCCATAACCGGGGTGAATGGCATCGGCGCCGCGGGATGTGGCGGCGGCCAGGATGTTGGGAATATTGAGGTAGCTCTTGCTACTGGGGGCTTCTCCCACGCAGACGGCTTCATCGGCCAGCTGCACATGCAGTGCGTTCTTGTCGACCGTGCTGTACACAGCCACGGTGGGGATGCCCAGTTCCCGGCAGGTGCGAAGGATCCGGAGGGCGATCTCGCCCCGGTTGGCGATCAGCAATTTGCCGATGGACATCCGCCGCGACTCAGCTGATACAGGCTGTGGCGGACTGTATCAGTGCCCACTGGGCTGAAGCCGATAGGTATATTGCTGAGCCGGAGAGCCCCAAGGGGCTAACCGAGCCACCCGGAGGGGCTTTTAGGGCCCAGCCGAATCACAAGCGGATGTGGTGGAATTGGTAGACACGCACGTTTGAGGGGCGTGTGGCTTCGGCCTTGCGAGTTCAAGTCTCGCCATCCGCATTTTTCTTTTCCACAACTTGAGTCCTCGCCAGTCCTCCGCCAGCGCTGGTTCCGGAGCTGGTGATGCCTCAGTGGGAATTGTTTTGGTCAGCAATGGCCCCGGCGAACTCTCGACTTGGGTTCGGCCCCTGGCCCAGCGTCTGCATCGTTCGATGCCGCTGCGCCCCCAGAGCCCCGAGGCCCCCTGCAGTCTCCGGCTGGTGTTGGTGCCCTGCCCCAACGGCACGGGCTCGGAAGATCGGGCGGCTGGCCGCTGGAACCTGTTTGAGCGGATCAGCCCAGCTCGCCAGTTTTGGTCGCTGTTGCTGCGGCCCCAGCGGTTTGGCCCTTGGCCCAAGCAGGGGGTGGTGGTGTTCCTGGGGGGCGATCAGTTTTGGACGGTGTTGCTCTCGGCGCGGTTGGGTTACCGCCACCTGACCTACGCCGAGTGGGTCGTTCGCTGGCCCCAATGGAACGACCGCATTGCCCTGATGGGGCAGGTTGCGGCGGCACGCCTGGCGCCGCGCTGGTCGACACGGGCTGCCGTGGTGGGCGATCTGATGGCCGACCTTTCAGAAGCGGCCCGGGGGGAAGCCCCCTTGCCCCCGGGCGAGTGGATCGCCCTGTTTCCAGGCTCGAAACGGGCGAAATTGAGGGTGGGCATGCCGTTTTTGTTGGAGACAGCGGATCGCCTCGCCGCCCTGCGCCCGGGTTGCCGGTTTCTGCTGCCGTTGGCCCCGACGGCCACGGTGGCGGATCTGCTCCACTACGCCGGCCCCAGCAATCCAATCGCAGGCTGCTACGGCTCGGGAGTCCCCCAGCTGGTCGGTGATGACTTGGTAACGCCTGCGGGTACGCGCATCGCCGTGTTGCTGGAGAACCCGGTGCATGGCGCCCTCAGCCAATGCCAATTGGCGCTCACCACCGTTGGGGCGAACACGGCGGAACTGGCGGCCCTCGGCCTACCGATGTTGGTGCTCGTGCCCACCCAGCATTTGCATGTGATGCAGGCCTGGGATGGCCTGGCCGGTTTGCTGGGGCGCCTGCCGATGCTGCGCTGGTTCTTTGGCGTTGCCCTCACCGCTTGGCGCTTGCGCCATCGGGGCTTTCTCTCCTCGCCCAACATCGCCGCCGGCCGCCTGGTGGTGCCCGAGCGGGTTGGTCCAATCACCCCGGAGCAGATTGCCCAGGAGGCCGCGGATTGGCTCGCCAGCCCAGGGCGGTTGGCCGGGCTCCGGGATGACCTGCGCAGCTTCAGGGGCCAGCCGGGGGCGGTGGCCAGCCTGGCTGCGATGGTGGAGGAGCTCCTGCCGGCTGGCTTCAATGTCTAGGCTTGGAGCACCTGGTTTCGTTGGGGTTGCAGCCTTCCATGTCTGATCGTTCCCAGAATTCCGCAGCAGAAAACTCCGCAGTCGACAGCTCCGCAGTAGATAGCGCCGCAGCATCGGCCTGTGGGGTGGAGAGCGGTTTGGGTCGGGGTGTGGCTGAGGAGGTGTGGCGCGATCGGCTCACCCCAGATCAGTTCCGTATTGCCCGCCAAGGGGGCACGGAGCGCGCCTTCACCGGGGCCTATTGGAACAACAAAGACACCGGGATGTACCACTGCGTGTGCTGTGGGGAAGAGCTGTTCAGTTCGGCCACCAAATTCGAGTCGGGCACTGGTTGGCCCAGCTTTTGGGATGGGGTGAGTAGCGGGGCAATCACCACCCTCACCGATAGCACCCACGGCATGGTGCGCACCGAAATTCGTTGCACCAATTGCGATGCCCACTTGGGTCATGTGTTTAACGATGGCCCTGCTCCCACCGGCCAGCGCTACTGCGTGAACTCCGCCTCCCTGGCCTTCAAGAAGGCTTGAGCCCCCTCAAAAAGGGTTGAGGCCACAGCCAAACTGGGGCCTTCGGGGCTTGGGATTACCAGGGATCGCCCAGGTCTTCGGCTTCCACATCGATGGGTTCCCGCTTGGGTTCGAGGCTGGTCTCTCTCCGGGGCTCTGGCTGCGGTTCCCCTGCGCGGCGGGGTTCAGGGGCGCGACGGGGTGCGCTCTGCTGGCGCTCTTCCGGATAGCGCTCTTCGGGGTACCTATCTTCTGGAAACCGGTTTTCGGGATACCGGTCTGATGGATATCCGTCTGCTGGATATCTGTCTTGGGGAGAGCGCCCCTGGGGGGCGCGTTCGTCCTGGAAGGGCTCGTTTTGATAACGACCTTCTTGGTAACGATCGTCCTGATACCGGCCTTCTGGGTAGCGACCCTCCCGGGAACGGGTTTCGGGTTCGTCGTCGAGGTAGCGGCGTTGGCGCAGGGGTTCCTGTTGGCGGCGCTCCTCCAGCTCCACGTACTCCAGCTCTGCTTCAGGTTCAAAGGCCCTGCTGGTGGCGGGTTGGATGCGGCGCTGTTCCTGCACGCTGGCCTGACCGGCGGCCAATTGGTTTTCCACGGGCACCATGCCGGTGCGAAAACGCTCCCGTTCCTCCTGCTCCCAGCTCGGGCCACCGATGCCAAGTTTCTCCAGCAGACCGGTGCCGAGTTGCTTGAGCTTCTCTTCAGCTCCTTCGTAAACAATGATCCGATCGGGCCCACTGCTCACGATTTCTTCCACGGTGAGCTCCCAGGTGCTCAGCACCCCTTCCCCAAGCAGCGGCACCCCCACGGCCCCGATTACCAGGGTGGCGAGCTCACCTGTTTCGATGTCGAAGCTGAACCCCAAGACCCGACCCAGTTGCTCTCCCGCCTCGGTGATCACCTGGCAATTGATCACCTTGGTGTAGCGCTCGGGGTTGAACCCTTCGCTTAAGGAATCGGCCGAATCCACCAGGATCACATCGCCCACTTGGCGAATGCGATCCAGGGGCATCCAGCGAGGTAGGCCTGGCAGGAAGCGGGTGAGGGGGTTGTCACGCAGCCCGAGGGCCACCACTTCCCGGCGGTCGATATCGACAACCACTTCTCCCACCACGCCCAGGCGGCGCCCCGAGTCACGGGTAATGACCTGGGTGCCCATGAGCTCCGAGCGCAGCCAAAGGCGGTCACGGGGAGCAGCGTTGGCCGCTCCAGGATCAGCAGAGGGAGGAATCGAGGAGGTCAAAGAACGGGTTCAGCCTTGGCCCTAACGATCCATTGTGGCGCAAGCCCCAAGCTCAAGCAGCTGGCGGTAATCCCACCACCTGGGTATGGGCTCCGCGGGCTTGGGTCACCCCGATCGTGCGGGTGGCCGCGGCGATCATGGGCCGCCGGTGGCTGACCACCATGAACTGGGCCTGGTCGGCCTGGCTGGCAATCAGGGCCGCTAGCCGCTCCACATTCACCCCGTCCAGAAAACTGTCCACTTCGTCGAGGGCATAGAAGGGCGAGGGGCGGAAGCGCTGCAGGGCGAAAAGGAAGCTCAAGGCCGTGAGCGATTTTTCACCGCCACTCATCGCATTCAGCCGCCGCACGGCCTTGCCCTTGGGATGGGCCACCAGGGTGAGCCCCCCTTCCAAGGGCGCTTCCGGATTTTCCAATTGCAGATGGCCTTCGCCATCGGAGAGCCCGGCAAAGATCTGCCGGAAATGGCCGTCCACCGCGGTGAACGCCTCCATGAAGGCTTCCTGGCGCAGGGTGGCCACGGTTTCGATCCGCAGTAGAAGCTCTTCGCGCTCCTTGCTCAGTACGTCCAGGCGCTCTTCGAGGTCGGCGAGGCGCGTTTCCAGTTGCTCCAGTTCTTCGAGGGCCAGCATGTTCACGGGCTCGAGGGCCTCCATGCGGGCCTGCAGGCTGCGCAGTTCGTTTTGCAGAGCTTCGAGGCCGTTCTCGCGCACGTCGACTGGGATTTCGGGCAAGGGGTCGGGCAGTTCGCGCTCGAGCTGTTCCAGGCGCCGTTGGTCGCCCCGCTGTTGCTCGGCGATGGCCTGAAGTTCTTCTCCGAGCCGCTGCCATTCCCATTGCTGTTGCTGCAGAGCCTGGCGCTGGGCCCCCAGCTGGGCTTCGGCGGCATCCCGGGCGCGGCGGCGCTCGCCAAAGCGGGTCTGCAGATCGCTTTGCTGGCTTTCCAGGGCGGTGCGGCGTGTCTGGTCGGCTTGATGCCGCTCTTTCCAGGCGGTGCGCTCGGCCACCAGGGCATTCACCGCCGCCACCAGCCGTTGTTCGTCGGCGGCGAGGGCTTCGAGTTGGTTGCTGAGGCGTTCGGCGGCGAGGGCCCGCTCGCGCCGGGCCGCCAGCAGGTCATCCCGTTGGCGGCGGGCCAGGGCCAGGGCCTGGTCCGCAGCTTCCAGCTCGGCTTGCAGGCCTTGCCAGCGGGCGGAATCCCCGGAGGCCTGGGCGGCCGCCTCGGCGGCCTCGAGGCTGGTGAGCTGGAGCTGGAGCGGCTTCACGGATTCTTCGAGCTCCTTTTGGCGCTGCAGATCGGCCTTGAGGGCTTCCTGCAGCTGCACCAGACGACTCGAGAGTTGCTCCTGCCGTTGCAATTGGGGCGCGAGGGCCCGCTGGGCGGCACTGCGCTCGGCCTCCAGGGCGGCCTGGCGCTGCTGGCGCTCCAGCAGTTGGGGCCGGATCGCTTCGAGGCGCTGGCCGAGCTCCGATTCCATGCGGCGGCAGGCCAGGAGGCTTTCGCCGAGTTCGAGCAGCCGGCGGCGCAGGGGTTCGGCCTCATCACCGTCTTGGCTGCTGCCAAAGCTGAGCTGGCCGCCCCGCTGTTGGAGGCTGCCGCCCGTCATTGCCCCACTCTTCTCGAGCAGTTCGCCATCGAGGGTTACGGCCCGGCAACGGCCCAGTTCCCGGCGGGCATTGGCCAGGTTGTCGAAGACCAGGGTGTCGCCAAAGACGTAGCGGAAGACTTCCGCATACACCGGTTCATGGCGCACGAGATCCACCGCCTTGCCCACCAGGCCACCTGCCCCTAGACCACTGCCGCCGGGGCCGCTGCCCCGCTGTAGGGCAGCTCCTCCACTGGAGCCGCTGGCACTGCTGGAGCCCCCGCGAATTTTGTTGAGGGGCAGGAAGGTGAGCCGGCCCGCTCGCCGGCTTTTGAGTAGTTCGATGGCTTTGGCGGCGATGCGGTCGTCGTCGACCACCACCTGGGCCAGGCGGCCGCCGGCCGCCACTTCCAGGGCCATGCGCACGTTTTCATCCACATCCCCCAGCTGGGCCACCGCCCCATGGATGCCTTCTAGGCCCGCCTCGAGCAGCACCCTGAGGGCACCGGTGCCCCGGCTTTCCGAGAGGGTTTCGCGCCGGCTATCGAGCCGGGCAATGTCGCGCTCGAGGCCGGTTTGCTCCTGCTCGAGCCGGCTGCGGGTGCGCTGTTGCAAGGCGAGGGCTTCGGCCAGCTCCTGCACCTGTTGCTGGGTGCTGTGCACGGCCTCGAGGAGCTGTTGCCATTCGCCATCGGCGGCCTGCAGGCTGGCTTGGGTGCTGCGGTTGGATTCGCCCTCCTCCTGGGCTTCCGTGCCCACCTCCCCCAGCCGCTCCTGGTTCTGGCGCAGGCGCTCGCCGAGCTGCTGGCGCTCGGCTTCGAGGGGGCCGATTTGTTCGCTGAGCTTCTGGCGGGCTTGGCTGCGTTGCTTTTGCTCCTCCAGCCAGCTGCCCGAGCGGCCAGCCACTTCCCCTAGGCGGCGGCGGGAGAGCTCCACGGCAGCTTCGGCGGTGCGACAGGCAGCTTCGGCGTCATCCAGCTGGCGCTGGTCGGAGGTGGCATCGAGGTGCTGCTGCTGTTGGCGCAGGTCCCCCTGGGATGTGGCCAGCTCCCGCCGCTGCCTTTGCAGGGCCTCGGCATCGAGCTGGTGTTTTTCAGCCTGCCGGGCCAGTTCGCGGCCGCTGGCTTCGAGGCCGGCCAATTCGGCCTGCACGGCAATCAGCTGATCTTCACCGAGGGCTTTGACCTCCTGTTGCAGCTGCTCGAGCTGGGTGGCCGCCACGGCCAGCTCGGCTTCGGCCTTGCTGATCGCTTCTTGATCTGTGAGCTGCTGTTTGGTGAGGGCCTGCTGGCGGCTGGCCAGCTCTTGGGCCTGGCGCTGGGCGGTTTCAAAGGCCAGCACCTGCTCCTGCAGGCGACCCGTTTGGAAGCGGTTGCGGAGGTCCTGGTAGGTGCGGGCCTTGGCGCAGTCGCGCTCGAGCTTTTGGCGATTGACCAGCAACTCCTGTTGCACGATGCTGCAACGCTCCTGGCGTTCCTGCACCTCATCAAGCTTGCCGCGGCTCTGCTCGATGCGGCTGTCGAACAGGGCCACGCCAGCGAGCTCGTCGATGATGCCGCGCCGGTCGCGGGCACCCATCGAGACGATGCGGGTGACATCGCCCTGCATGACGACGTTGCTGCCTTCTGGATCCACCCGCAGGCGTCGCAGCTGGGTTTGCAATTGCTGCAGGTTGCAGGGCACGCCGTCGGCGCTAAAGCTGCTGCTGTAGGTGCCGCCGGGGGCGACGCGCAGGCGGCGGCTGACGCTCCAGGAGGTTTGCCCGGTTTGGATCCAGGGGCCCTCCTCGGGGGCTTCGAGGCCGGCTTCGGCCCCATCGGGCTGCCAATCGGTGAGGTCAAAGCGCACGGTGACCACCGTCTCAGCCGCCTTGCCCTGGCGAAGCATGGAGCTGTTGATCAGGTCGGGCAGCCGATCAGCCCGCATGCCCCGGCTGGTGGCCAGGCCCAGGCAAAACAGCACCCCATCGAGAATGTTGCTTTTGCCAGAGCCGTTTGGCCCCGTAACCACAGTGAAACCTTCCTCGAGCGGGATCGTGATCGATCCACCAAAGGACTTGAAATGGGTGAGCTCGACCTGATTGATGTGAACCAACAGGCCCGTGCGCCGAGCAGCAGAAATGTAGCGGACCCTTCCCCAATCTCAACCCCCTCCTTAGCTTGGGGTGATTAGAGCTCCGATGCGGCCGCAGCTATGACCCCTGAAAGCCCTGTGCGGGAGGCCCCGCAGCACCCTGGCCTCGACAGTTTTCGCGAACGCTTCGAGACCCTGATCCCCACGATTCAGCGGGAGTGGCCTGACGTGGCCCGCCACACCCTGGAGGCAACCCGCGGCAGCTTCGATGAGGTGGCCGAGGTGATTGCCAGCCAGACGGGACGCACCGCTGAGGTGGTGAAAGATCAGCTGATCGATCTGCTGCAGGTGGCCGGCGAGCAAACCAGCCGCCTGGCCAGCACCCTGGAGCCCCTCGAGGAGCAACTAGAGAGCCTCCTTGATGAACTCAATGCCACCCTCAGGCCCAGGATTGAGAAGCCGGTGCGCGAGAAGCCGCTGATGGCGATTGGCATCGCCGCAGGGGTGGGTGTGCTACTGGGTCTGCTCTTGGCTTCAGGTCGCCGTTCGTCATGAGTGTGGTGAGCGATAACGGCCACCCCAGCGCCCAGGGGCGCTCCCGCACGGGCACGGCTCGCGCGGCGGCTGGCCGGATGGGCGCCCTGGTGACCTCCGTCATGGACCTGCATGTGCGGATTGCCCTGCAGGAGGTGGATCGGGAAAAGCGGCGCCTGATCAGTGGAGCCCTGCTGCTGAGTGGCGGTCTGGTGCTGCTGCTGCTCTCGTTGATTGGCGCAGAGTTAGCGCTGTTGCTCTGGTTGCATGGCTCCCTGGCGTGGAGCTGGATCCACGGGGCCCTGGCCCTGGCGAGCTTGAATTTGGTGCTGGCCGGGATCTTTTTGCGCCTGGGAGGCAGCCTCACCCAGGGGCCCTACCTGCCAGAAACCACCGCCGGCATCACCAAAACCACCAAGGCCCTGTTGGGGCGCTAACGAATTTCGTAGTGCAGCCAGCGGCAGTCGATGCCGCCATTGCTCACGGGAATCCGGCGGCTGGCTTTCATCTTGAGGGCGCCGGTGAGTTCGGGGTTGCCGCTCAACAGCCACAGGCTCCAACCGCTGCAGCGCTCCTTCACCATCCGGCCCAAATCGGCATAGAGCGGCTCGAGGGCGTCGCGCTCGCCAATCCGTTCGCCATAGGGGGGATTGCAGACCAGGATGCCGGCTTGGTTGGGTGGTTGGAAGTCGCGGCAATCGCCCAGGCGCAGATCCAGCCAGGGGGCCACGCCGGCGGCATCGGCATTGGCCTGGGCTTGATCGAGTACGCCGGGGTCCTGCTCCATCCCAATCACCGCTGCCAGGGGTTGGCCGCCCCCACAGGTTTCCCGGGCTAGGCCCATGGCTTGCTGACGTTCTTGGGCCCAAAGGGTGGCATCGAAATCTGGCCAGCGCTCGAGGGCAAAGGAGCGCTCTAGGCCCGGGGCCCGGCCCAAGGCGCTGCAGGCCGCCTCGATCAGCAGGCTGCCCGAACCGCAGAGGGGATCGGCCAAGGGCACGCTGCCATCCCAACCGGTGAGGGCAACCAATCCGGCGGCGAGATTTTCCTTCAGGGGCGCCAGACCCATGGCGGCCCGGTAGCCGCGGCGGTGCAGGCTGCCGCCACTGCCATCCAGGCTCAAGGTGGCCTCAGGCTGGCCCTGGCGGGCGTTGCCGTAGCCCCCAGGGCGGGAGTTGCCCCCCTCCCGCGCGTTGCCCAGGTGCAGGTGGATGGCCAGGTCGGGGTCGTCGAGATTCACCGAGGAGCGGGCGCCCCAGTGCTGGCGCTGCAGGTCGACGATGGCATTTTTGACCTGGAGGGCGCTGTAGTGGCTGTGGTTGAGGCCCGGCGCGCTGCCGCTGGCATCCACCCGGAAGCTGGCCTCAGGGGGCAGCCAGTGCAGCCAATCGACGGCTGCTTGTACACCGTCGTAGAGGTCGTCTTTGCCGTAGCAGGGGAAGTGGGTGAGTTCGCGCAGCAACCGAAAGGGCAGGCGGGCCTGGAGATGCAGGCGGTAGAAGCCGGCGAGATCCGTTTGGAAGCGCACGGCCCGGCGTAGGGGCACCACGGCGCAGGCGCCCAAGGCCGTGAGCTCGGCCGCGGCAGGGGCTTCCAGACCCGGTGGCACCACCGCCAGTCCAGAAATGGGTTCGGTCATACCCCCTGCCCCTGGTCCATCGTGAAGCGCTCAAGTGCTGCCACAATGGCAAGGTCCGGTTTCGGCCGGACTAGGTGGCTCACACCAGTGCTTCGGACAGCGGTTCGATTCCGCTCAGCTCCATTCCCCCACTCCCGCTGGCCTGAGGTTGGCTCGAGATCCTGGGGCTGCAATGGTTTCGACGGGGTATAAGGAGGGTGACTGAAGCCTGCTCGGTAAGAGCAAACACGTAACAGCGAACAACATCGTTCGTTTCTCCCGTCAGACCGCCCCTGTGGCTGCCTGACCCTAGTTAGGGAGATGGGGTGAGGTCAGCCTTATCACCCAAATGACCCATGGGGCCTGGAAGGGCCCTTTTTAGTGCAGGCTTAGGTGCGCGGACCGTGCAAGGCATGATCAGCCGTCGTTCTGGGGTAACCGAGACACGGGCACCTGGCGGATTTTTTCGATCTGCTGTTGGACAGCAGGGTTCTGCTTGAACTGCTGCCACTGGGGGCTGTTGAGGATTTGCAGAGCGGCGGCTTCACCCAGCCGTTGGCCGGCCTCCACATCGCTGGGGTAATGGAGACCACACATGGTTCGACTTGTGCCGCCAAGCAGACCCACGGCCAGTAGCCGTTCGCGCCGCTCAGGCACTAAATCAGCCAGTAGAACGGCCGCCGAGCGAAAGAATGCCGAGTGGCCAGAAGGGAAGGACCAGCCCGATTCTGGCGGCAAGCACACTTGAATCTGTGGATGGTTCACGTACGGACGCGGGCGTCGCACCCGGTCTTTGATGCTGTCTTTTGCCCCATCCACCAACGTCAGGAAGCTGGTTATTCCCCGCACCACAGCTGGCGTGCTCTTGGTCATGTCAATGCCTAAGGCACGATCGAATTGCACAATGTTGCGATCCAGCAGCAACCAGCTTTTGGCAATCTGATCGGGCGTTCGATGCTTTTGGAGCCACAACAGAATGGCTAGATCCAGCTCGGCTGCCGTGGTCTGAGGCTTCGGTGGTAGGCCCACCGCATTGTTGAGTGATGCCATCTCCAGCTGCAGGCCTGCGCTGGCTGCCGGCGGATCCAGGGCCGCTGGTGCTGCAGGGAGAGCTGATGATGCCAGCCCAGAGCAGGCACGTTGAAAGAGCTCCTGCTGGCTGAGGCGTTCGACCTTTGGTGTTTTCGATCCAGCCGGGTACGACAGCAACACCAGTAGGTCGAAGTCGTCGGCATCGATTGGAGGCATGGTGCTCCAGCCCAGGCCCTTGGCAAGGTCTGGCAGATGGCGGTGTTCCCAGAAGAACACCGCCTTGGCGCCGTCAAAGGTTTTGGAGTCACGAACCTCCCCGCCAAAACGCTCGGAACTTGTTGTCGAGCCCATCACGATGCCGATGTTTACTCCGGTGGCCACCGCTAATGGAACGGCTGTTTGGTAGCTACGGGAGTTTTTGCCGGAAATGGAATCCAGTTCAAAGGTGCGGATCTGGTTGGGGGCGCCCAAGCAGGCTGGAATCATGCGCCCTAGGCGCAGCGCCCGTTCAAATCCCTTCGGGGAGAGGTTGTAATCGCCCCGCTGCGAATCTTTGTCGCCATGGCGAATCAAAATCACCTGGGCCGGCGTTGCCTGGGCCCAGGCCCCGGTTAACACCAGGCTGCAGGTGGCAACACCGTTCAAGAGCCAACGCCAGCCGGGGGTCACGGGAGGAGGTTCCGGGTCAAGACCGAAACCTTAAGGCAAAAAATCCAACCCCCAAACCCGAAACAAAAAGCCCCAAGCACCCACCACCTTGGCTCTTAGAACTTGCTGAGTTCCCGCCGGTTTTGCATCGCCACAGGCCTCCGTGGTTTGCTCTGGGTCGGTGCGGCCTGAGAGCTCGTGATCGCCCGTGATGGCTGCTTCTCGCAGCGTTGGTCCTTCAGGCCCAGAACGATTAGTGCGATAGCGAGGAGGGAGATGGCCAGGGCGTTGGCGTAGGGAGCCATGACGTGATTGAGGAATCCCAAGACGGCATGGGATCAGCTGTCCTGGGGTAGTGAATTTAGATCGCTTCCCCAGTCTTGAGGGTTTGTTGCTCGAGCCAGACGCTCGCCAAGTTCGAGAGGGACCGTCCTTGGTAATCGCTTTCTTGCAACAACGCTGCGTAGACCCGGTAGGGCACGGTAATGGTGACCCGCTGGGGTTTTCGCGTGCTGTAGTTCACAGCAGGTAAAAGGGCTTTGATTGGGGCAACATTGAGGCGTTCAACTGGCACGAAATTGCTCAGATCTGTAGCGATAGTGTCCCACATATGCGTCTATGCGCAATGCCTGAAAAATATTGCAGGGCCTGGGATTTGGCTGCAGTCTGCTGCATCGCAGCGCCTAAATTCATGCACATAGATTTGGTTGATTTCGTATATCTGAGTGTCCAACTCGCTTTTTGCTTTTTTGTGCACAGATTGTGCTTGTCGCTGATCGTGGGCGCAGATGCTGCAGATCAGCTACGGGCGCGACAACTGCATTGGGAAAAGAGTGAGGGCAGGTGAGGTGCCTGCCCTACCCGCCGTGCCGTGAGGCATCTGGTCGGGAACCGCCAAGTCCACCAACGAGGGCGGGGCTGGGAGGTGGTTCCACCATGGCGGCCTCGCCGCTACCGACGGCCTGATTCAGCGCATCAGCAGCACCAGGTTTTGGAGGGGGCCTCCATGTCACGGTCGCCTTCGCGATTCTCCGCAGCAACGGTGTTTCGCTTGGAAAGCGTGATTTTTTGATGGGTTTTTGATGGGAGATTGCACCTCAGCGAGCTGAAGCTGAGGGCTGCAGCGTTTGTGCGGGGCCCTGGACCACCCCATCTGGGCGGCTCCAGGCTGGGGGAGTTCAGGAACGTGGGTGAAGCTCGTGCCGCTACGTAGACGCTCTGTCGATTTAGATCTGTTGTCGCTCAGATGGATGTCCTTTGGGCGTGGGAAGGTCTCCGATCCCAGCCCAGGGCCAGTTGTGGGAGATCCAGCTCAGCGGTGCCCGCCCCAGGAGCGTTAGGCCTGATGATGGGGTAATGGGCGCATCTTTCGGCAACCGTCGCATCGCTTTGGCCCTGGTGGCCCTGGTGGGAAGTGTGGTGGCGCTGCATGTGCATGCGGTCCGGGTGCATGGCATCCAGCCCACGCGCACCACAGGAGGGCCGGCCAGGTCAACTCCGTCGGGGTTGAAACGTCAGGCTGGGCAGGACGCAAACCAAGGGACCCAGAACAGCCGCCTCAACCGCATCAACCGCCTGACCCTTGGCCGCTAGGCGCGTGCCTTAGATCCGCCGCATGGCGCCATGGACCTGCTTGATCCCATCAGAGTGCGGGAAAGCGCCACTGCCCCGATGCGAATTCCCCATGAACACGCATCGCTGGAGGCTCTTGCGGGGCGCCTGTCCAATGAGATTTCACCAATCGGGCTCCAATACCTATCCGAGCGGTTGGCTGAGCACGCAGAGCGGAGGCTCTGTGTCACGAGAATCGAACATCAGTGGCTGGCTACCAGCCGAACCCTCAGTGATGCCCAGAGATATTGAGGGATGGGGCTTCTAACCGGTAGCTGGCCAGGTTCAACGGCGCTGCGCCGTGCCGAGGGCAAAGCCATCAGGGTTCCTGCAGAGCCACCAACGCCAACGAGTTGTTTGTTGTTGCGGTGGCTTGTTAGTTGCTACCTGGAGAGTCCAGCCATGTTTTGAGCTCTTCGAGGCTCTGTACGCCAACCAGTCTGGATTTGTCTTTCATGACCCAGGTGGGATAGGCCTTGATCTCTGCTGCTTTGCAGCGTTGCCGTCCGGCTTCGGTTTTGTCGCACTCCACATAGGGAAGGGTCGTGGCGCCTGCCTCGCCGAACAACTCCTTTTGTTTGTGGCAGGCCGGACACCACCAGGCTCCGTAGAAGAGGGCGCCTTTGGCTTTGAGTTCAAGGCTGAGGGCCTTCTGCCCAGGGTTGGAAGGGGGAAGGGGATTGGTCGGGATGGCCCCGTGGCCCCCAGGTGCTTCCTGGGCAACGGCAGCGCTGCGAGCCCCACTGCTTCCGCCGGTGCTGACAACGCTCAGTAACACCGTGCTGAGGGCAATCAGGAGGCCGGAGCGCAGGGAGCCAATCGGTGCCATGGGTGCTGAAAAACCACTTTGACCGTAGGGGGATTTCCAGGCTGGTCAGGGAATTGTCCGCAAACCGCCTCGCGTTCGGGCTTCCGCCCTTTGCCCACGCTGCAAAGCAGCCCATGAACCTGAGAAAGTAGGTCTATGCCGTGCCCAGGGAAACGATGAGCGCCAACGGCTACCGCGATTACTTCAAGGTGCTGGGCGTTGATCGCGGGGCCGACAATGACGCGATTAAGCGGGCTTTTCGCAAGCTGGCCCGCCAGCACCACCCGGATGTGAACCCCGGCGATGCGGGGGCAGAGGCCAAGTTCAAGGAGGTGAGCGAGGCCTATGAGGTGCTCTCCGATCCCGACAAGCGGGCCCGCTATGAGCAATTCGGCCAGTACTGGAATCAGGCTGGCCGCTCTGGCGGCACGGATGGGGATAGCGCCAATTACGGCAATTTCGACGACTTCATCAACGACCTCCTGGGCCGGATGGGTGGGGGCGGTGCTGGCTTTGGCGGGCCTGGGAGTTACGGGGCGCCAAGTGGCTTTGGTGGATTTGGTTCGGGTTTTTCCGGAGGGCGACAAACGGCGGTGAATCTCGATGCTGAGGCCACGATCAGCCTCAGCTTTGCCGATGCCTTCCATGGTTGCGAACGCACCCTGGCTGTGAACGACGAGCGGGTGCAGGTGCGCATACCCCCTGGGGTTAAAAGCGGCAGCCGCCTGCGCCTGAAGGGCAAGGGCAATCTGCAGCCGGGTACGGGGCGCCGCGGCGATCTGTATCTCAACCTCCAATTGCAGGATCATCCCGTTTGGAAGCTGGATGGCGACCAGCTGCGCGCCGACCTCCCCCTGGCCTTCGATGAAGTGGCCCTTGGCGGTGAGGTGCGGGTGGCGACCCCGGATGGGGTGGCCTCGGTGCAGGTGCCAGCAGGCATGCCCCTGGGCAGGAGCTTGCGCTTAAAGGGCAAGGGCTGGCCGCTGAAGGGGGGCAGGGGAGATTTGTTGCTCACTCCGGTGATCAAGATCCCCGAGGTGCTGAGCGACCAGGAACGCCAACTCCTTGAGCAATGGCGCAGCGTGCGCAGCCAGGATCCCCGCGCCGGTTGGATGGACGCTGCGCGGCTGTAGCGGCCCCTTGCCTGGCAAGGCCTGAGTGGGGCACTGCCTAGGATTCAGCCAGCTTTTTAGCAGTCATGGAGCTCTCGTACCGCCCCCGTCGTTTGCGCCGCACCCCGGCGTTACGCGCGATGGTGCGCGAGAACCAGCTCGCCCCCGCTGATTTCATCTATCCCCTCTTTGTCCATGAGGGGGTCACCAACGAGCCCATTGGGGCCATGCCCGGTTGCCAACGCTGGAGCCTGGAGGGCTTGGTGCAGGAAGTGGGCCGGGCCTGGGCCCTTGGCATTCGCTGCGTGGTGCTCTTCCCCAAGGTGGCCGATGGGCTCAAAACGGAAGACGGCGCCGAGTGCTTTAACGAAGGTGGCCTGATCCCCCGGGCCATTCGCCGGCTCAAGGAGGTGCATCCGGAGATGGCGATCATGACCGACGTCGCCCTGGATCCCTACTCCTGTGATGGCCATGACGGCATCGTCAGTGAGGAGGGGGTGGTGCTCAACGATGAAACCGTGGCGCTGCTTTGCAAGCAGGCCATTGCCCAAGCCAGGGCCGGTGCGGATTTGATTGGTCCGAGCGATATGATGGACGGGCGCGTTGGTTCGATCCGCGAAGCCCTCGATGAGGAAGGCTTTGAGCATGTAGGGATCATTAGTTACACGGCTAAATACGCCTCCGCCTATTACGGCCCCTTCCGCGAAGCCCTTGATTCGGCACCCCGGGCGCTAGCCACGAAGCCAATTCCCAAGGACAAGAGCACCTACCAAATGGATCCGGCCAATGGCCGAGAAGCCATCACCGAGGCCCAGCTCGATGAAACCGAAGGGGCCGACATCATGATGGTGAAACCAGGCTTGGCCTACCTCGACATCATTTATCGCCTGCGTGCTGAAAGTGAGCTGCCGATTGCGGCTTACAACGTGAGCGGCGAATACGCGATGGTGAAGGCTGCTGCCGAGAAGGGCTGGATCGATGAGCGGGCCGTGGTGCTCGAAACTCTGCTCTGCTTCAAGCGGGCCGGGGCGGATCTGATCCTCACTTACCACGCCTGTGACGCGGCCCAGTGGCTCGGGGAACGTTGAGCAGTGCAGGTGTGATGGGCCCTAGGCAACACCTGACATGGGCTTTGGCCACGGCGGTCTTCATTGGCTTGATCACGGCAATCGCGAAGGCCACAGGCCAGGCCTACGTGCTCTTCCCCGAGCGGGGGGCGCTGGCTTGGGTGATCTTCACCGACCCCAAGGGTCCGTGGGCGACGTCGCCCCGCCTGCTGATGCTGACCCCTTTCCTGACGGCCTTGCTTGGGGTGGCGATCACCCGCTCGTTGCCCTACGGCCCGCTGTCGCTGGGCCTGGATGTGGTGGGTTGCCTGCTGATCATCCGCGGCTTGCGCTCGCCGATCGTGCCAGCGATTTCCGCCGGCGTTTTGCCCCTAGCCCTCGGGATTCACGATTGGGCCTATCCGGTTTCGATCCTGGTGGGCACCGGTGGCCTGGCCTTGCTTTCCCAATGGCGCGCCCGGCGGCTGGCGCCTGCCCCCACAACCAGCTCCCCCAATGCGGAGGGTTCCCCCACGGCATTGGATCGGATTGAGTCGGGTTATGCGATGACCCCCACGGTGCCCTTGCGGCGCTGGGCCGGGGCCCTGGCGGTGTTCCTTGCCGTTGGGCTGGTGTTTGTGAAGATCTGGGATTCGCCGTTGGTGCTGTTTCCGCCGCTACTGGTGATCGCCTACGACATGCTCGCCCTACCCCACCACAGCCCGTGGCTTGGCCGCGGCGGCGCGATGATGGTGGTGGGAACCGGGGCAGCTTGGGCTGGCTATGGCCTGGAGGCTGCCTTCGGCGTGGTGCCCTGGGCCGCTTTTTTGGCCGTGCTGATCACCCTGGGCTTGCTACGCCTGGCGCGCCTGACCTGTCCCCCCTGCCTTGGCCTGGCCTTGCTTCCTTTTGTGATCACCCATCCAAATGCGGCCTATCCCTGGCAGGCCCTCACCGGCATGGCTTGTTTGGTGGCGGTGGTGTCCACCACCGAAGCCTGGTTCCCGAGGGCCGGTGCCTGAGGATCGACCTGTTGGCTGGTGGGTAGCCAGAAGACTTTCCGATCAGCTGGTCAGCAATTGGGGAGGATTCCCTGGAGTTTTGGTTGCACCAGTTGGCTGTCCAATGGTTTTAGGTTATGGGTTTAGGGTGAGGTGTTGATTTTTAGTGGTCATTGGCGATCGCTGCTTGCGCTGATGTGGGGCTTGCGTGAAAAGCAATTGGTCTGCGCTAAAAGGGCAATGATCTGCACTGTCAGGGAAACAGCTGTGCTCATGGGGGCAGCTTCAGGC
>Ga0310331_10043_pt1 | contig 20319 bp, 24 predicted proteins | sample LakMicMDCLOrngC5_FD_195545 | JGI IMG/M metagenome (GOLD analysis project Ga0310331, IMG submission 195545) | Enriched freshwater cyanobacterial communities from Lake Michigan, Michigan, United States - MI23.DCL.Orng.C5 (v2) (version 2) | ecosystem: Environmental > Aquatic > Freshwater > Lake...
TCCATCTCGAACTCGGTTGTGAAACGCTGCAGCGGCAACAATATTTGGGGGGTAGCCCCCTGAGAAGATAGCTCGATGCCAGGTAAAACATTCATCCATCCAAGCTCAAGCAGCTGACCTCCTTTGAAAGGAGCAGCGGCTGAGACGAAAAGCCACCCGAGAGGGTGGCTTTTTTGTTGCCTGTTTGTACTACGACCGATGGACGTGCACCTGTTTCCAGGTTCCATCCAGCTTTTGCCAGGTGCGGCTTTCGCAGCAATTTGCCGTGACCGGTTCGCCGTTTGAGAGTTTCTGGGTGAGCCTGGTGTAGCTGAGAATCACCGCTTCTTCACTGATCCAGCGAACATGGGTGCCAGCCATGCTCACGTTTGGCTTGACTGCCTTGGTGCCTGGGTTGTTTGCAGGTTCTGCTGGCAGATCAAAGTAAAACTTGTGGAAGTTCAGGCCTTGGGCTAAAACCCCATTGGTTTCTGCTTCAAAGCAGGTTAAGTCTTCGCTGCAGAAGCTTGCATAGGTGCCCCAATCACCAGCTACCACGCTCTCCAGCATGGCCTGATTGAGGGCGAGGATCTCTCGATCGCGGGGGCTTTGGTTCACGGATTGACCTGCAGGTCTTCGTACGACCTGATTCTCTCAAATTGACCGTTATCTCGCCCTGGATTCCCTTCCCGATCACTGAAGAGTACCTGCATTTCTGCTGCATGGGCCGCCTCGCATTCCAGCAGCGAGTCGCTGATGAACAGGACCTTTGAGCCGCCCACCCCCATCTCTTCGGAGATGGCTCGATAACTGGCAACCTCTTGCTTGGCCCCTGTCCTGGTATCGAACCAATGGCTGAAGAGGCTGCGCAGGTCTCCTTCTGTGCTGTGGCCATAGAGCAACTGTTGAGCAGCGACAGAACCCGATGAGTACACGGCCAGCACCGCCCCCTGTTGGTGCCACCGCCTGAGGGCTGGCGCTACATCGGCAAAGAGTGGACCTTTCAGATCGCCCGAGGCGTAGCCCTTCGCCCAGAGAAGTCCTTGCAGGTCTTTGAGTTCGCTCAGTTTGCGGTCTTGTTTGATCAGTAGCTGGAGGTACGCGATCACATCCGCCCCTGGTTCAGCTAGCAGCTGTTGTGCTTCCTGATTGTTGTCTTGTTTCCAGGTCTCTTCCGCTGCCGTTAGCAATTCGGCCACCGCTGCGTCGCCCCTGTTGCTCTCCACAAATGCCCCAAGGTGCTGGGCGGCATAGGGGAACAGGGTTCCGGCCACGAAACTCACCGGGCAGGTGGTTCCTTCGATATCCAACAGCACATGGCTGATGCCCTCAATTTTCATTATCCGCGCACCATTGTTCGCACCTCATCGTTTGAATTGGCCTATCAGGAGTTGTTCGCGCCAGAGGTGCTCCAGCAGAAATTCGAGGATTTCAAGATGCCTTTTGGCACCCTCCAGATTGGCCCCCCAGGCGTACAACCCGTGGCCCGCAATGAGGAGTCCGTGGGGAGCTTCGGGAAGAACTGGTTCGGCGGCTGCGCTGAGGCGTTTGAGGTCTTGGTCATTGGCCAGCACCGGGATCTTCACCTCCTCGTCATGGCTTTTGATGCCCTCGAGCCCCTTCAGCATCTCTAGCCCTGTCAGCTTGATCCAACCTGCCTTTGCATCGCTCGGGCAAGCCAGCTTTGAGAGGAGGGTGGCGGCCTGGGAATGGGTATGGAGCACGGCACCGGCTCCCCGGTTTTTGACAATCGCCAGGTGCAGGAGTGTCTCGGCACTGGGTTTGCCGCTGCCGTCCAAGAGCTGCCCATCCCCGTCGACCGTGATCAGGTCGTCTGGTGCCACCAGCCCCTTATCCACCCCGCTTGGGGCCATCAGCAATTCCAAGGGCTCATCACGGAGCACGCAGCTGAAATTCCCCCCGGTGCCATCGCACCAGCCGCGCCTGTGAATGCCTGCCATCACGGCACACAGGGCCTGGCGGGGTTGGGCCCCTTGGTTTCCGCTCAATGGCAACGCCTACGACCCTATTCAACGCTCGAATCAGTTAAGCGCCTTGGCAGCACCCGATGCAAAGCATGTGGCCTCTAGTGCTGGCAGCTCGGGCACCAGTGGCTGCTGCGCCCCCCCAGTTTCTCGCGGCGGATTGGGGTTCCGCAGCTACGGCAGGGTTCTCCCCCCCTGCGGTACACGAGGGCAACGCCGCCGTAGTTGCCATTGGTGCCGGTCAAATCGCGAAAGTCGCTGAAGGTGGTGCCCCCAGCCCCGATGCTCACCTCCAGCACCTGCACCAGGGCCGTACACAGGGCTTCGAGCTGGCCCTTGGTCAACCGGCCGCTTGGGGTATGGGGCCTTATGCCAGAGGCAAAAAGGGATTCATCGGCGTAAATGTTGCCCACGCCCGCCACCAGGGCCTGGTCGAGCAGGGCATTTTTGATCGGCCGGCTTGAGCCTTTGAGCTTCTGCTGCAGGTAGGAGGGGTTGAACGCCCCACTGAAGGGTTCTGGCCCAAGCCGCTTCAGGCCGGTCATCACCGATTCGAGCGGCTCCCCCGGGGGAACCCACCACATCTGGCCAAAGCTACGGGTGTCGATAAAGCGCAGTTCCTGGCCCTGCTCACTCCAGAGCTGCACCCTGGTGTGGCTGCACGGCGGGGGGGATGGATGGGCTGAATCCCCCCCAATCCAAAGGAATTGGCCCGTCATGCGCAGGTGCACCCCCCAATGGCCTGCGGCAGCGCCCTCTCGCTGCAATGCGGCGTAGAGGTATTTTCCCCGGCGGCTCCAGGTGCCCAGGCTGCAGCCCGTCAGGGCCCAACAGAAGGCCTCTGGGTCGGGGGGGCTTGCGATCGCCCGGTTTCGGTGTACCGCCACCTTGGCCACCTTGAATCCGGAGGTTTGCCGCTCCAAACCGCGCCGTACCGTCTCAACTTCGGGCAGTTCAGGCATCAGCCTCGGTTCAGTAAAAACACACTAAAAAGCCCGCAGCCCCCAGAGGGACTACGGGCTTCCTGCCGGAAGGTTCCCCCTGGCTCAAGCCTTGTCGAGCTCGGCTTCGGCGAAGTTGTTGGTGTTGATGCCGCCTTCAGAGCCGCTGTAGCCGTTGTAGTTCACCTTGTCAAAGCGCACCACCACCGGGTAGCGGATGCCAGAGGTGTCGACCGAGGCAACGGTGCCGACTTCGTTGTACCAGTAGGACTCAGGACGCTTGATCCGAACCTTGTCTCCGCGGGAGATGGCCATCGCTTCGCTGTCAATCGTGTGGCTGTCGTAGGGAAGTTACTAGCTGCCGCTTGCCCAACCCCCTTCAGCGTCATGATTCGTCGTCGTTGGCCGTGGCACGATCGTTTCGATCTGCTGCACCGTTGTCTCCCTTGGCCCTGGACCCCCTTGAGGCGCCCACCCTCAGCCTTGAGCTGCCCGATCCCGACAGCGACACCATCAGCACGATGGAGTTCCTGGCGCGCCTTGAGGAAGCTTGGGCCGTTTGTGATCGTTTCGACCTCCAAACCGAGATTTGGCGGGGCCGGATCCTGGGTGCCGTGCGCGACCGCGAGAAGCGGGGCGGCGAGGGCCGGGGCACCGGCTTTCTGCAGTGGTTGCGCGAGCGGGAGATCAGCAAAACCCGGGCCTACACCCTGATCCAGCTGGCGGAGTCAGCAGACAGCCTGGTGGGAGGCGGCCTGCTGGAGGAATCCAGCGTGAACAACTTTTCCAAGCGCGCCTTCCTCGAAACCGCCCAGGCGGACCTGGAAGTGCAGCAGATGATCAGCGAGGCCGCCAATGAGGGTCAGCAGATCACCCGCAAACAGGTGCGGCGCCTCAGTGATGAGTTCACCGCCGCTACCAGCCCCCTGTTGCCGGAGGAGATTCGCCAGCGCACGGCCGAAAACCTGTTGCCACCGCGGGTGATTGCCCCGTTGGTGCGGGAGCTGGCCAAGTTGCCCGAGGAGCAGCAAGAGGACCTGCGCAAGGTGCTGCGCGACGAACCCGAGCTCGAGCGGGTGAAGGATGTGACCAGTACGGCCCGTTGGTTGAGCAAAGCTGCCGAAGCCGGCTTGGCGGTGCGGGCGTTTCAGCAGGGCGAATTGAATTTTGAGAAGGCCCTGCAGGAGGCCCAGCGCCTCGATGCCCTGGGGTTGCTTGCCGATGCCGTGGGCCAAGCCCAAGCCCTGGAGAGTGCCGTGCTCAAGCTCCACACCAGTTGGCGGCGCCTTGGGGGCCTGCAGGAGCGGCTGTGGGTGGAGAGCGGTAGCAGCACCCCCCACCTGCGCGACCTGTTGATCGCCCTGCAAACCCTCAGCGGCAGCACCATGCGGGTGTCGTTGGGTGAACTGGCCGGGGGCAAGCGGGTGCGGTTGCAGTTGGTGGAGGAATCCCCAGACCGGCTCGAAGCCCCTCCTCTTCCCTAGGTGCGCCCCGTCCCTAGCCCCTCTCCCCTAGTGCTAGTGGCAGCTAGTCTCTAGGGGTACTACAGGTAGGGCTTCTTGGCGGCTGTGGCATCAGCTGGCGAAGTCGCCCCGGAGTCGGCCCGTGAGGCGGTCCTCGAGCAGGCCTTGGAGCGCCATTTCGGCTGGTCGGAATTTCGGCCAGGGCAGCGCCCCGTGGTCGAGGCTTTGCTAGCCGGCCAGGATTGTTTGGCCGTGCTGCCCACGGGGGGCGGCAAGTCGCTTTGTTACCAGCTCCCTGCCCTGGTGCGGCAAGGCTTGGTGCTGGTGATTTCCCCCCTGGTGGCCCTCATGCAGGACCAGGTGAGGCAACTGGAGCGCCGCGGCATCCCCGCTGCCTGCATGCACCGCGGCCTCAGCACCCCCGAACGGCGCCAACTGCTGCAGCGCCTGCGGGACAACCGCCTGCGGCTGCTCTATTTGGCCCCCGAGCGGCTGCAGGCGGAGGCCACCCGCCAATTGCTCGACGACGTGCTCGCTTCGGGGCGCTTGGTGGCCTTGGCGGTGGATGAGGCCCACTGCATCAGTGCCTGGGGTCACGACTTTCGCCCCGATTACCGGCGGCTGGGCCAGTTGCGCAACCTCTGTCCAGGGGTCCCTTTGGTGGCCCTCAGTGCGACCGCTGCGCCCCAGGTGCGCGCCGACATCATTCGCCTGTTGCAACTGCGGCGTCCGTTGATTCAGGTGCGATCGGCCCGGCGCAACAACCTGGTGTATGCGATGCACCGGCGGCCGGATGACCCCCTAGCCCAGGTGCTGGAGGCGGCCCAGGCCGCCAGGGGGGCTGTGCTCATTTATGCCCGCACCCGGCGTTCGGTGGAGCAGTGGGCAGCTCGCCTGACGGCGGCGGGCCTGGAGGCCATCGCCTATCACGCCGGGATGGATCCGGAGAGTCGTCAACTGGCCCTCGAGCATTTCCAAACCCAGCCCAGACCTGTGCTGGTGGCCACCGTGGCCTTTGGCATGGGAGTGGATCGGCCGGATGTGGGCTTGGTGTTGCATTTGGATTTACCGGCCAGTGCCGAGGGCTATCTCCAGGAATCGGGCCGGGCCGGGCGGGATGGCCAACTGGCCCACTGCCTGGTGCTCTTCGATCCAGCCGATCGCACCAGCCTGGGCTGGGCGATTCGCGCCGCCGGCACCCAACTGGACACCCAGGCGTTGGGCCCGGAGCAACGCCGCCAGGAGCAGCATCGGCTCGAATTGGCCCAACGTCAGTTGCGGCGCATGGAAGCCGTCGCGGAGGACGAGGGGTGCCGAGAACAGGCCCTCCTGCTGGCGGTGGGGGAGTTGGCTACCCCCTGCGGGCGCTGCGACAACTGCCAGCGGCAAGCCCAACGGGTGGATTGGTCTGAGCAGGCATCCCAGGTGCTTGAAGCGGTTTCGGCCCGCAATGGCCGGGATCTAAGGCTTCTGGCCGAAGACCTGGCCTCCGGGCGTTCCTCGGGGGAAGACCAGCGCTGGGCTTGGTTGGCCCGCCGCCTCGTGCAGGAGGAATTGATTGGGGAAAGCGACGATGGCGCCCAACGCCTGTATCTGCGGGATTCGGGCCGGCGCTATCTGCGCCAGCCCTGGCCCCTCCACTGGGCGGCCTAGCCGCCTTTGGCTTTGCAGAGGTCGCTCACCAGCTGTTCTTCGAAATCAGCCTGGGGAGCCTCCCAGCTCTTCCATTGGCCCGATTGGCTCGTGGTGTTGAGTTTGCGGGCACCGCAGTTGATGGCCAGATAGAGGGGTTGGCCCTTGCCGTTGAGGGTGGGTGCGACGTAACTCCCCCCCATCGACTGCCAGTTGGCCCAGTCCACCTGAAGGGGGCCGTAGTTGCGCCAATCGGAATTGGCCAGCTTGGCAGTGGTGCGGCTGGTTGTGGCTGCCCGGGGACGGCTCGCCACGGCTGTTGTTTGGGCTGCTGTGGTTTGGGCCGGTGTGGTTTGGGCTGGTTGGGCTTCCGGTTTGGGGCTGGGGGTGGTTGCGACCGGCTTGGCGGCAGGTTTGGTGGCCGCAGCGGTCGTGGCAGTGACCGCAGTGGCGGTTGTGGTTGCCGGTTGGCTGGCTACGACAGGCTTGCTTGCTGCTACTGGCTTGGTTTCAGCAACCGGCTTGGTCTCGACGACAGGTTTCGCTTGGACGACGGGCTTGGCTTGGACAGCAGGCTTCGGTTCGACAACAGGCTGAGTTGTCACAACGGGCTTCGCTACGGCTACAGGCCTGGCCTCGGCCACTGGCTTGGTCTCGACCACTGGCTTGGCAGCGGCTTGAACGGTGGCCGCTGGCTTGGGCTTGGCCGCGGTTTGGACGGCTGGTTTTGGCTGGGGCTTGGGTTTGGGAGCGGGTTTCGCCGCCTGTTTGGGGGCCGGTTTCGGCGCTGGTGGTGCCTGCAGCTTGATCCGGGTTCCAGCAACCACAAAATCGGGATCGGCGAGCTTGTTGAGCGCTACCAGCCGATCCACCGAGGTGTTGTGGCGATCGGCGATGTGGGACAAACTCTCCCCCGACTGCACCACGTGCTCGCTGGTTTTACTCGCGCCTGCTGTGCCGCTTGAACTGGTGGGGCTGCTGGCCGGGGCGGTGGAGGGACGGCCCGGTATGGCGATGCGCTTACCTGCCACCAACAGCTTGGGATCACTGATGTTGTTGAGCTGCAGCAGTCGGTTGGTGGTGGTGCCAAACCGCTCAGCCAACTCCGATACGGTTTCGCCCTTCTTGACCGTGTACGGAGCGGTGGGCAGGGGTTTTGCGGGTGCCGCCTGGCTGGAGTAGCCGCTGCCACCGCTGCCGCTAACCACCAACGTTTGGCCGACGGTGAGCTTGTCGGGATCGCTGATGCCGTTGAGGCGCATCAGGCGGTTCACGCTGATGCCCGCCCGATCGGCAATCCCTGAGAGGGTGTCACCGTCCCGAACGGTGATCGTGCCGCCCCGGGAACTCCCCCGGCTGGAGCTCGAGGGGCTCCAGCCCCCACTCCCTTGCCGGCCGCCAGGAATCACCAAGGTCTGGCCAATCGCAAGCTTGCTGGGGTCGGTGAGACCGTTGGCTTGCATCAGCCGTTTCAGGCTGACGCCATTGCGATCGGCAATTTCAGAGAGGGTTTCGCCGGGTTTGACCACCACATTGGCCATGGCGGCCAGGGGCCATAGGCCTGGCAGCGGTAACACCATCGCTAGGGCCAGAGCAGCAAACGAACGACGGATGGGCACTATCAATGGAGCGAACAACGCGATCGTCGAACGTTAGAGGGCCTTCTGGGGCGGATCCAGTCCCCCTGGGCATCAAAGGTTCTGATCACGTCACCCCAACAGCCATTTGACCAGGCCGAGCTTGCCTTTGTAGGGGGGGTAGCGGAAGGGTAGATCCAGCCAGAAGGGACGCTGAAGCACGCTGCGTTGGTGGGAAAAGGTGAGGAAGCCGGCCCGGCCGTGGTAGCTGCCGAGGCCGCTTTCGCCCACGCCCCCAAAGGGCAAGGCGCTAGCTCCGGCCTGCATCACCACATCGTTGAAGCAAACGCTGCCCGAGCTTGTGGTTTGGAGGGTGCGCCGTTGGGCGGCTTTGTCGTTGCTGAAGAGATAGAGGGCGAGGGGCTTGGGCCGGCTGCGCACCTGCTGGAGGCCCGCTTCGAGCCCGGCGATGGTGAGCACCGGCAGAATTGGCCCAAAGATCTCCTCTTGCATCAAGGGATCGTCGCCCCCCTCCAGCGCTACCCCGTCCACGGCTACGAGGGTGGGTTCGATGCGGAGCCGGTCCCGATCGCTGCGACCCCCAGCCAGCACTTGGCCCCGGGCTTTGGCCCCGGCCAGAAGCCCCTCGAGGCGATCGAATTGGGCCTGGTTGACGATGGCTCCCAAATCGGGGCTGGTGAGCGGATCGTCGCCGTAAAAGCTGGTGATCTCAGCGGCCATGGCCTCGATCAAGGGGGCCCGCAGCTCGGGCACCACCAAGACGTGGTCTGGGGCCACACAGGTTTGGCCCGCATTGAGGCCCTTGCCCCACACCAGCCGCCTGGCGGTGACGGCGAGATTGGCGTCGTCGAGCACGATCGCCGGGCTTTTGCCCCCCAGTTCCAGGGTTACGGGGGTGAGGTGCTTGGCAGCAGCGGCCATCACCAGCCGCCCCACCCGGCTGCCGCCGGTAAAAAAGATGTGATCAAAACGCTGCTCGAGCAGCTGGGCTGCCACCGCCCCATCGCCGATCACCACTTGCACCACCTCCGGGGGGAAGGCCAAGGGCAGGATGCGCGCCAGGAGAGCTGCCGTTTGGGGTGCGTGTTCCGAGGGTTTCAGCACGGCCGTATTGCCGGCGGCCAAGGCGCTCACCAGGGGCAGGAGCGTCAACTGGAAGGGGTAGTTCCAGGGACCAATGATCAGCACGCAGCCCAAGGGTTCGGCCTGCAGGAAGGCTCGGGCCGGTTTGAGGGCCAGGTCAATGCCTACGGCTTGGGGGGCCATCCAGCGGCGCAGCTGGCGGCGGGTGTGGGCGAGCTCCTGGCGGATGGCCACCAGCTCAAAAGTGGCCTCCAGGGGCGCTTTACCGAGATCGGTGGCGAGGGCCTCGAGCACCTCGGCTTCGTGGCTGCTGAGCAGGCCGGCGAGCCGGTCGAGCTGCTCGAGGCGCCAGGCCAAGGGCCGGCTCACCCCCCGGTCAATCGGCTCGCGCATCGCTTCGATCGAAAGCGCTAATGCCATGGAGCCGAATCGTGAATGGTGGAAGAATCCAGCCCCCCCTAGGGCTTGACGGTGGAGGGTGCCAACTCCACCGTGGATAAAGCCCTTGACGAGATTTGAACTCGTGACCTCTCCCTTACCAAGGGAGTGCTCTACCACTGAGCTACAAGGGCATGTGGAAGGTGGGCCGGGTTGGATTTGAACCAACGTAGGCAGAGCCAGCGGATTTACAGTCCGCCCCCATTAACCACTCGGGCACCGACCCGAACCACACCGAAAGAACTTACCAGCCGGCCCCACCCCGAATCCCATGCTGTTGCTCGCCCTCCACGGCCCAAACCTCAACCTGTTGGGCACCCGCGAACCCGGGCTCTACGGCAGTGCCACCCTTGACCAGATCAACGCTGATCTGAGCCAGCAGGCCTCGGCCCTGGGGGCCTCGATCAGTTGTTACCAGAGCAACCATGAGGGGGCCCTGGTGGACCGGATCCACCAGGCCAAGGACCAGGTGGCGGGCATCCTGATCAATGCCGGGGCCTTCACCCACACCTCGGTGGCCCTGCGCGATGCCCTGCTGGCGGTGGCCATTCCTTTTGTGGAGGTGCATCTCAGCAACACCCATGCCCGTGAGCCGTTTCGCCACAACTCCTACCTGGCCGATCGGGCCGTGGGAGTGATCTGTGGATTTGGCCCCACCAGCTACCGCCTAGCCCTAGACGGCCTGGTAAGCCACCTGCGCGGGGTTTGAGCATGGATGGTGCGGGTACCGCCCGGGTGAAGTGGCTGGCCGCCCCCAGCAGCAATGCTTGGCTTGAGCAGGCCATCGCCGAGCCAGAGCTGGTGTTGATCGACCACGCCCATTGCGAGCGCAAGGCCGCCGGGGTGGCCCTGCAGTTGATGTTTCGCTATCAGAGCGACGAAGAGCTCGCCGGGGCCTTAAGCCCCCTGGCAAGGGAGGAGCTGGAGCATTTTGAGCAGGTGCTGCAGGTGCTCCAGGCCAGGGGCCAGGCCCTTAGGCCCTTGGCGGCTCCGCCCTATGGGGCCAGCTTGGCCAAGCAGGTGCGCCGGGACGAACCCCAGCGCAGGCTCGATTCCTTCCTGGTGGCGGGCTTGATTGAGGCCCGCAGCCATGAGCGCATGGCCCTCTTGGCCGAGCACAGCCCGGATCCGGCGCTTCGGGGCCTCTATGGCGAGCTGGTGGCCAGTGAGGCCCGCCACTTCGGCCTGTATTGGATGTTGGCGGAAAAGGGCTTTGGCCGGCAAGCCACCGTCGCCCGGTTGCAGGAGCTGGCGGCGGCGGAAGTGGCGGCGTTGCAGGGGGTGCTGGCAGGTCCCCAGGAGGTGCGATTCCACTCCTTTGGGGTTCAAAACGGCTGAGATGATCTGCCATCGATGACCTATCGGCCGTCCATCAATTCGTCGAGTAGGGGATAGCTGCTGGCAATGGGGTCGCCGGTGAAGGCGGCCACCCAGCCTTCGGGATTGTCGAAGAAGCGCAGGGCACAAAAGGCGGGATTTGGACCCATGTCGAACCAGTGCTTGGTGCCTGCGGGCACGGAGATCCAGTCGTTTTTCTCACAGACCAATTGCAGCACCTCCTCGCCGATGTGGAGGCAAAACAGGCCCCGGCCCTCCACAAAGAAGCGCACCTCGTCTTCGCTGTGGGTGTGCTCAGCCAAAAACTTTTGGCGCAGGGCGGCCCGATCGGGATGGCTGGGTTCGAGGCGGATCGCGTCCACCGTCGGGTAGGCCCCGTGCTCTTGCACCCGGGCCACATCCGAGGCGTAGGCACTCAGGATCTGGGTTTGGTCGGCGCCAGGAGGCAGCTGGGCAGAGGCCTCCCAGCGTTGAAACCTCACCCCCCGGGGGGCGAGCTCGGCGGCAATCAGCGCGGCGTCGCTGGTAATCAGCTCGGGCAGGGGCGCTGAAACACCAGGCGAGCTGGCATGGGTGTAGATGGCCAGAAGGCTCATGGGGCATTCCCTTCTGCGACCAACCCTAGAAAATGGCCGCAGCCTTAGAAAGAGTCGATGGCCGCAGCCAGCCGTTGACTGAACCCTCCATCCGGGCACCTGGCCTGACCCTGGTGGGCGTCGGCCCTGGCGACCCTGACCTCCTGACCGTGGCAGCGGTTCGGGCGATTGAGGCGGCCGATGTGGTGGCCTACCCCGTGGCGCGGGAAGGGGCCGTTGGCATGGCAGCCACGATTGCGGCGCCATGGATTGGCAGCCACCAGAGGCGCCTGCCCCTGCTGTTTCCGATGGTGGCCGATGCCCAGCCCCGCATCGATGCGTGGCATGACGCGGCCAACCAGTTGGCGGGGACGGTGGCCCAGGGTTTGGCGGTGGTGCTGCTCTGTGAAGGGGATGCCTCCCTCTTTGCCAGCGCCTCCTATGTCTTGCTGGCTGTGGCGGAGGGCCATCCGGCCTGCCCGGTCACGGTGATCCCGGGGATTACCTCGGTGGCGGCGGCGGCGGCGGCGGCTTCGAGCTTGGCGATGCCCTGGCCCCTGGCCTTGCAGCAGGAGGGCCTGCTGATTCGCCCCACCCCCGACACCCTGGCGGAGTTGGAGGCCCTGCTGGAGCAGGCGGCGGCCTCCCACTGGATCCTGGCCCTGCTCAAACTTGGCCACCGCTGGAGTTGGGTGCGCCAGGCCCTGGGCACCCGCGGCTTGCTGGAGGGGTCGCTGTTTGCCCAGCGGGTGGGTTGGCCCGACCAGCTCCTGGCGAGCGCAGCTGCCATGCCTGCCGACGAGCAGCCCTACTTCTCTCTCTTACTGATCCGCCAGGGTTGGCCCAAGGTTTTGCCGTAGGGCCTGATCAAGCAGGGCAAGGGCCTCAGCCGAGGTGGGAGCCCCCATCAGGGCCTGGCGCAGGGGGGCGGCGCCGGCAAAGCCTTGGCAGGTCCAGCCCATGTGTTTGCGGGCGATCAGCAGGCCGTGCTCCCCCTTGGCGGCCACCAGGGCCTGGAGATGCTCAGCGGCGAGCTGCAGCCGCTGTTCGGGGCCCGGGGTGGGGGGTTCGGGGTGCCCGGTGAGGGCCGCATTGATTTGGCCCACGATCCAGGGGGCTCCCATGGTGGCCCGCCCCACCATCACCCCATCGGCACCGGTGAGGGCAAGGCAGCTCAGGGCGTCGGCGCCGGTGTGGATGTCGCCATTGGCGATCACCGGGATGGTGAGGGCCGCTTTCACCCGGGCAATCGCCGCCCAATCGGCCTGGCCCTTGAAGCCCTGCTCCCGGGTGCGGCCATGCAGGGTGAGCAGTTGGGCTCCAGCGTTTTGCAGCTGGGTGGCAAAGCCCACGGGATCGGCGCTGCTGCCGCACCATCCCAGCCGCGTTTTGGCCGTGACCGGGATCCGCACGGCCGCGGCGATTGCCGCCACGATCCGCATCGCCAGCTCGGGATCGCGGATCAGGCCACTGCCGCCGCCTTTTTTGGCGATCTTTTTCACCGGGCAGCCCATGTTGATGTCGATCAAAAAGGCGCCCTCGGCCTCGGCCCGCCGGGCGGCTTCCGCCATGGCCGCCGGCCGCACATCAAACAGCTGCACCCCCACGGGCCCCGGCTCCTCGCTGAGCTCTTCCACCTTTTGGCGCCCGTGGCCCAGCTCCAGCCCCGTGGCGTTAACCATTTCGGTGAACAGCAGGGCCTCGGGGGCCCAGCGGCGCACCAGGCCTCGAAAAATCCGATCGCTCACCCCCGCCAACGGGGACTGGAGCACCCGGCAGCCCAGCTGGCGGGGCGTGCCATTGCCGGCCAGCTGGAGTGGACTTGAAAAGAGGACCATCGTGGATCCATTCTCAGGGCTCGCTGCCTTGCCCCCCTGTGCCAGCCGCCACCACGGCCGAGGCCTTCCCCCTGAGCCGGGCCCTGTTGGAGGCGGTATTGGCCGACCGCACCAGCGATCGCTTCGTGTGTGAATTGATCTGGCCGCGCCTGGGCTACGCCCCCGATGGCTCCGGCGTTTGGAGCGCCGGCCCTGGGGCAAGCGCCGATTGGCTGGAGTCGTTCCCTGTGGAGCCCCAGTTCATTGCCGAGCGGCCCGCAAGCGTGCGCCTCACCCGCTCGATTGCCAAAGAGCACAAGCAATTGCTTAAGCAGCAACTGGGCTTTGCCGGCTACACCATTGGGGAGCTCTACCCCAGGCGCACCCGCCGGGCCACCGCCGTGAATTGGTTGCTGGCCCACCTGGCCGAGCGGGGCGAGCTTCTGGCAGATACAGGGCCCCTGCCGGCCTTAAGGGATGCCCCCGCCGATCCGGTCGCCGGCCACCCTGGCGATTTACCCGTGGGATGAGCTAGGGATTTGGAGGCGGGCACCATCGCTCTGTAGGGTCAAGTCAAGACCAGTAGACAGGGATAAGCCGTTTTGGCGCTTCCAGTAGTGGCCATCATTGGCCGGCCCAACGTGGGCAAATCCACCCTGGTGAACAGGCTTTGCCGAAGCAGGGAAGCCATTGTTCACGACCAACCGGGGGTCACCCGGGACCGCACCTACCAAGAGGGGTACTGGGGCGACCGCACCTTCAAGGTGGTGGATACGGGCGGTTTGGTGTTCGACGACGACAGTGAATTCCTGCCCGAAATTCGCGAGCAGGCCAACTTGGCCTTGGCGGAAGCCTCCGTGGCCCTGGTGATCGTCGATGGTCAACAGGGCCTGACCGGGGCGGATCAATCGATCGCCGAGTGGCTGCGGGGCCAAGGGGTGCCCACCTTGCTGGCGGTGAACAAGTGCGAGTCGCCGGATGCGGGCCTGGCCATGGCGGCCGATTTTTGGACCCTGGGCTTGGGCGAGCCCTATCCCATCTCAGCGATCCACGGTGCCGGCACCGGCGATCTGCTCGACAAGGTGATCAGCTTTTTGCCTGCCACCGAACTGATCGAAGGCCAGGAGGAGCCCATCCAGCTGGCGATTATTGGCAGGCCCAATGTGGGGAAATCCAGCCTGCTGAATGCGGTTTGCGGTGAGAACCGGGCGATCGTGAGCCCGATCCGGGGCACCACCCGCGACACCATTGACACCACGATTGAGCGGGAAGACAAAACCTGGAAATTGCTGGATACGGCCGGCATTCGCCGCCGTCGTTCGGTGAATTACGGCCCCGAGTACTTCGGCATTAACCGCAGTTTCAAGGCCATCGAGCGCTCCGATATCTGCGTGCTGGTGATTGATGCCCTCGATGGCGTCACCGAACAGGATCAGCGCCTGGCCGGCCGCATCGAAGAAGACGGCCGCGCCTGCGTGGTGGTGGTGAACAAATGGGATGCCATCGAGAAAGACAGCCACACCATGCCGGCCATGGAAAAGGAGCTGCGCGCCAAGCTCTACTTCCTGGATTGGGCGCCGATGTTGTTCACCTCGGCCCTCAATGGCCAGCGGGTCCAGGCCATTTTCCCCTTGGCCCTGCTGGCCGTGGAGCAGCACCGCCGCCGGGTGTCCACCTCGGTGGTGAATGAGGTGCTCCAGGAGGCCGTGAGTTGGCGTTCGCCCCCCACCAGCCGCGGTGGTCGCCAGGGCCGCATTTACTACGGCACCCAGGTGGCTGTACGGCCCCCGAGCTTCACCCTGTTTGTCAACGAGCCCAAGCTGTTTGGCGACACCTATCGCCGCTACGTGGAACGCCAGATTCGCGAAGGTCTGGGCTTTGAGGGCACCCCGATCAAGCTGTTTTGGCGCGGGAAGCAGCAGCGGGATGCCGAGAAGGAGTTGGCCCGCCAACAAGCTCGCCACTGATGGATTGGCTGCGCCAGTTGCCGATCGGCCAATTCGTGGCCGAGGAGCAGGGGGCGCGCGGCAGCTGGCTGCGGCAGCTGGATCCCCGGCTCAAGCTCGCCTGGACCCTGGCCTTTTTAATCACCCCCATCCTGGCTGGACCGCTCTGGCGCCTTTCCCTGGTGGGGCTGTTGCTGCTGATCACCGCGGCCAGTGGCTTGCCCTGGCGGCTCTGGCGCCGCAGCCTGCCGGCCCTGATTGTGTTGGCTCTGTTGGTGGGTTTGCTTTCGGCGGTGTTGCCTGAGGGCTCGGTACCGGCGGCGCCCCCGCAACGCCCGCCCAGCGAAGTGCGGCTGGCCCCGGGTGCCCCCCAGAGTGCGCCGCCCCAGCGGGCCGGGGAAGCCTGGGAACTGGCCCGTTGGGGCCCGATTTCGGTGAGCCGGCGCTCGGCCGAGCTCGGCCTCAATGGCGCCACCTTGCTGTTCACCCTGGTGCATAGCGCCAACCTGCTGCTGCTCACCACCCCGCCTGAAGAGCTCGTGTGGGCGATCAGTTGGCTGCTCCAACCCCTGGTCAGGCTGGGCTGGCCCGTGGAGCGTTTGGGCTTCACCTTGCTGTTGGCCCTGCGCTTTTTGCCCTTGGTGCAAGAAGAACTGCAAAACCTTTTGCGCTCGGTTGCCACCCGTGCGGTGAATTTCAAGAGCCTGGGTTGGCGTGGCTGCCTGGGCCTGGTGTTGGCCCTGGGGGAGCGGCTCCTGGCCAACGTGTTGCTGCGCTCAGAGCAGGGGGCCGAAGCCTTGATGGCCCGCGGGGGCTATTGGGTTCCGGCGGATCAGTTGCACCAAATGGCTCCGGCCGCCTTGCGGCCCAACGCCTTCGGTTGCGGTGGCTTGGTGGTGCTGCTGTTGCTGCGCTGGAAAGCCGGTGCCCTTTAATGGCATAAGCGCTACAGACGGAGTGAGCACAGAGCGATACCTCAACCATCCCACGTTTGGGATGCTTTACCGGGTCGCCAAGGTCGCCGAGGACCGGGATTTGTTCGCCACGCTCTATGCCCAGCGCATCTTTTTTGTGGTCACCCTCCAGGCGAAGGGAGCCAGTTTTGAGGTGGTGCCCCTGATGGATGCCCGCCATTTCGCCGAGCAAAATCTGGCCCGGGCCCGGCGGGAAGGGGTCCAGGCCCATGGCTACTGGCGCCAATTGTTCGATCAAACCTTCATTTGAACCATCCCGGGCCCGGCGAAAGCCTGTCGCTTGGCCAACGGTTGGAGGCCCTGGGTCTCGCCCTTCCCCAGGGAGCCCGCCTGTTGGCGGTGAGCAAGGGCCATCCCGCGGCGTTGATTCGCGAGGCGGCGGCCTTGGGCCAAATGAGCTTTGGCGAAAGCCGGGTGCAGGAAGCCATCGCCAAGCAGGCTGAACTGGCCGATCTGCCGCCCTTGGATTGGCATTTCATCGGACGCTTGCAGGCCAATAAGGCCCGCCAGGTGGTGCGCCATTTCGGCACGATCCACTCGATCGACAGCCTGGCGTTGGCCCAGCGGTTAGCCCGCATTGCCTCCGAAGAAGGGCTGAGCCCCCGGGTGTTGTTTCAGGTGAAATGCCGGCCGGATCCCAATAAAACTGGCTTTGACCCCGAGCTTCTGCTCCAGCAATGGCCCGAACTGGGCGCCCTGCAGCCCCTGCAGCCCGTGGGCTTGATGACGATTGCACCGATGGGATGCAATGCCCAGGAACGGCTGGCCTTGTTTGGCGACTGCAGCCGGCTGGCCGATCACTTGGGCTTACCTGAGCGTTCGATGGGCATGAGTGGCGATTGGCCTGAAGCGGTGGCTGCCGGCAGCACATGGGTGCGGATTGGCAGCGGAGTGTTTGGTCAGCGGGCCACTTTGCCTGGCTAATCACAACGAATTTGCTGCTGGAACCCTTGCCTTCATTGAGCGAAGACGTTATTTAGGTGGATAAGGATCTCCTGAGGTTTTCTCTGTGTCGTTGTTTTCTCGCCTGCGTGCCGTTGTCTCTGGAGATGACTACCTCGATGGCGACTATGACGATGAGCTTGATTACGACGGTGGCGAGTTCGATGAGCCCGCTCCCACCAGTCGCTCCAATGCTCTGGCCCTGACGTCCAGCTTCAATACGGAAGATCCGTTTGCTGGCACCAATGTGATTGGCATGCCTGGGCTTTCGGCCGGTTCGTCCGAGGTCACCTTGATGGAGCCGCGCAGCTTCGATGAGATGCCGCGGGCTATTCAGGCCCTGCGGGACCGCAAAACCGTGATCCTGAACCTCACGATGATGGAGCCGGATCAGGCCCAGCGGGCCGTGGATTTTGTGGCCGGCGGTACCTTCGCCATCGATGGCCATCAAGAGCGCGTAGGCGAAAGCATCTTCCTGTTTGCCCCCAGCTGTGTGACCGTCACCACGGCCTCCAGCGATGAAGCCTCCTCCCCCACGATCGTCAACCGTGAGTTGAGCGAGCCCGTTGAGGCAGCGCCGAGTCCCGCTTGGGGCCGCCAGGACACCGCAATCTGAGCATCGCCTTGAACAACACCCCCTCCCTGGGCGTGGTTGGCCTGGGCCGCATGGCCCAGGCTTTGCTGTTTCCTCTGCTTGAGGCCGGCCTGGTCGAGGGTGCCGGTGTGCGCGCCGTCGTGGCCAGTGGGGCGTCGGCCGCCCGGCTGGCCCAGGCCCATGGCCTGGCCGTGGGCACCGACCCCACGGAAGCCTGGGCAGCTCCGGTGGTGTTGCTCGCGGTCAAGCCCCAACAGCTCGATCAGGTGGCCCTGGCCGCCAGACCTGGCCAGCAGGGGCTCTTGATCTCCGTGTTGGCAGGCGTCAAGTTGGAGCGGCTGCAACGGCTCTTCCCCGCATGGCACTGCGTGCGGGCCGTGCCCAACACCCCGTCCTTGGTGCGGGCGGGCCTCACGGGGTTGGCCTTTGGCCCAGGGGTCTCTAGCGCCCAACGGGCCTGGGTGGAGGCGTTGTTTGGCCTGGTGGGCGAGGTCCATGAGCTGCCGGAAGCCCAGCTCGATGCCTTTTTGGCCCTCACCTCATCGGGGCCCGCCTTTGTGGCTTTGGTGGCCGAGGGCATGGCGGATGGGGCCGTGGCCGCCGGGCTGCCCCGCAACCTGGCCCATCGGTTGGCCCACCGCACCTTGGCCGGAACGGCAGCCCTGTTGGATGGGCAAGGGCTCCATCCCGGCCAGCTCAAGGACATGGTGAGCAGCCCCGGGGGCACCACCATGGCCGGGCTGAGGATGCTGGAACAGGCTGGGGTGCGATCGGCGTTGCTCGAGGCTGTGGTGGCCGCCGCCCAACGCAGCCAAGAGTTGGGCTAGGGCCCAAACCTGCCCTTTGGCGAGCCCGTTAGCCGGCTCCTGGGCCCGGTTTCTTGCTGCCCAGCTTGGGTTCCGTGCCGGCCCAAAGCCGTTCGAGATTGCTGCGGTGCCTCCACACCACCAGCACGGTGGTGAGTACGGCTAGCAGCAGGTAGGCGGGGCGAATCCCGCCGCTTCCGAAGGAGCCCACCATCAGCAGGGGCAGGCTTAGGGCTGCCACCACGCTCGACAGCGACACAATCCTGCTGAAGGTGAGCACCGTCAGAAAGATGCCGAAGCAGGCCAGTCCCACCGGCCAAGACACCCCCAGCAGCATGCCTAGGCCCGTGGCCACGGCCTTGCCGCCTTTCCAGCCCAGCCAGATGGGCCAAATGTGACCAGCCAATCCAGCCAGGCCCGCGAGCACGATCCAGCCATCGATTTGCCAGCCCGCGGGGCTGAGGGGCTGGCCCAGGGGCTCCAGCACCGCCTTGGCCAGCAGCACCGCCAGGGCGCCCTTGAGCACATCCACCACAAAGACTGCGAGCGCAGGACCCTTGCCCACCACCCGCAGCACGTTGGTGGCTCCGGTGGACCCCGAACCTTCCTGGCGGATATCGATCCCCTTGAGCCAGCGGCCTGCGAGGTAGCCGCTTGGGATAGAGCCGAGTAAATAGCCCGCCACAAGCACGGGGATGGCAATCAGAGGGGTCATGGGGCTGGTTAGTAGAACTCTTCTTCGGTGCTGATTTCGCCAGGTCCGGCGGCAAAGGCCAGCCAGAGGGGGAATTGCAAGACAGGAATATCCACCACCTGCTCGGCGGCGTCGATCACGATGAAGGGCAGCTCGCCCCGCTCCTCGATCCGATCGGCCCGCTCGATCAGGGCATCGGCCCGCTCAAACAGCACGATCCCGCTGGTGGGGCCGAAGTCTTCGCGGGCGAGGCCCAGGCAGTCTTGAAGCCCGCGTCGCCATTCCCCAAGCCGTTCCGGTTGGCCGGCCAGCACCAGGGTTTGGAAGCGATCGCCGTAGAGCTCCCCCAGGATGGCGATCGCCGCTGAGGCCACCAAGGCATTGCGGCTGCGACTGCCCGTGCTGGGCTGGGCGCCCCGGCCCCCCTGGCCAAGAAACCAGTCGTCGAGGCAGGCGGCTCCAGGGGCGTCCAAGGTGCGCCGGAGTTTCCAGGCATCGGCATAGAAGTCGGGCTGCCCGCCAAAGGAGGCCAGCCGTTCGCGAATCAGGGCTTCGTCCTGGCTGAACAGCCCCGCAGCCCCGGGGATCGGGGGGGCGTTTGTGGCTTCCGCGTTGGTTGGGCTGCCAGCCGTTGCGGCTGCTGCGGCATCGAGGGGGGAGGGTTGGACCAGTACCTGTTGGGGCACCAGCTCCACTTGTTCGGCGGCTACGGCCAGATCCTGCAGGGCGCCCACCAGGTAGTCCTGGAATCCCTTCATCCTGCGGGCTACCCCATCTGCCTGGCCGGCGAAGGTGGATTGAATCTCTTTTTGGATCAGGGCCCTACGGCTCTCCAGGGCGCTGATTTCCGCTTGGAGAGCGTCCCGCTGTTGGCGCAGTTCCGTCAGGGCCAGGGCCGCCACGGGCTCGTGTGGCTTTGCATCTTGCTCCTCCAGTGGCGCACCTTGGTGGGGCACCGGGGCGCTGGGGGACTCTTCAGGTGTTGCGTCTTCAGGCATCGCTGGCATCCGGGTCCCTGGGGAGCGAGCTCAGGTGGTGGTCCAATTGCTCGCGCAAGCTTGTGGCATCAAACAACACGGGAAGCAGGTGAATGCTGCGCTGTTCACGGAAATAAAACAGCACGGGCAGGGCAGGCCAAAACAGTTTCCAACCCAGCCAGTCGGCGTAGGGAAAGCGCCTGAGCAGGCTGGTTTGGCGCCATACCAGCAGGGCGTCTGGGGCGAATTCCAGGCGCAACAGGGCTGCTTGCAGGAGTAAAAACAGCCCGAACACAACCACGACCCCTGCCAGCCAAAGGGCGCCGCCCCAAAGGGGGAGTAGGGCGAGGCAACCCAGCCCCAGCACCACCACACCGACGGGCACGCCATAGCGCGGCGCAATAACGACGCCCTGGCTGCCCGGCTGGCCCAGGGGATCATCCATGGGGCGACTTTCCATTAGGCAAACAGCAACTTGGTGAGTAGGGCATCGACCAGGGCAACGGTGACCAAAATCATGACCACCGCCCCGGTGG
>Ga0310331_10044_pt1 | contig 20259 bp, 19 predicted proteins | sample LakMicMDCLOrngC5_FD_195545 | JGI IMG/M metagenome (GOLD analysis project Ga0310331, IMG submission 195545) | Enriched freshwater cyanobacterial communities from Lake Michigan, Michigan, United States - MI23.DCL.Orng.C5 (v2) (version 2) | ecosystem: Environmental > Aquatic > Freshwater > Lake...
GTGGCTGAGTTGGTGAACCAGCTCGAGGGCGTCGCTTTGGCTGGAGGGATCGAGCAGGGCGGTGGGTTCATCGAGCAGCAGCAGGCTGGCCTCGCTGGCCAGGGCCCCGGCAATGACCAGCCGCTGCTTTTGGCCGCCACTGAGGGTGTGGATGGACCGCTGGGCCAGGCCCGAGAGACCCACCAGTTCCAGGGCGGTGTGGATGCGATCGCTGCGTTCGCTCGAGCTGAGGCCTTCGGGCAGGGCGAGTAACAGCTCACTGCTGCAGCTGGGCAGCAGCAGCTGGTGATCCGGGTTTTGAAACACCAGGGCGGCCTTGAGGGGCGTGTGGATCTGGCCAGAGCGCGGTGTTAGGAGCCCGGCGATCAGCCGCAGCAGGGTGCTCTTGCCGCTGCCATTGCTGCCCACCAGCATCCAAAGCCCGGGCTTTGGAATCTGGAAACTGCAATGGTTGAGGGCGGTGCGGCCATTGGGCCAGGCGAAGCCAAGCCGCTCCACCGTGAGGGGAGCCGGGGACGCCACCTAGCTCTCGAAACTGAAGCCAGGACGCTTGCTGCCTGCGCCCATGGCCGACTTTTCGTAGATCTGAACGGCCACCACCTCACTGGTGAGCAGGCTGATTTGCTTGTCCTCTTCCTTCTCGCAGGTGAGCTCAAGGAGCTTGGGGCCGCCGTGTTCGAGGGCGGTTTTCACCGTGGCGTAGAGCGCCTGGGCATCGGCCAGTTCCTTGCGCTGCACCGCAACGGGCATGGGGCTGAGCTTGAGCGAGAGCTCGATGACGTACATGGCGATGGGGGGTGCGACCAAGGAAGCGGCCAGGGATCCCACTTTGGCGAATCACCCAAAGAAGCGCTGCGCCGGGCCCACTGATGAAGACCCGTTGCTTGGGACGCGCCGTTGAGTACTTCTGCTTAGTCGATGGGGCGGGTGTCGCAGGTGGACCGTTTGCCCCCTACGCTTATCATGTAACGCTTCATGAAGGCGCTTTCTCATGACGATCGCTGTAGGGCGCGCGCCAGCAGCACGGGGATGGTTTGACGTCCTCGATGACTGGCTCAAGCGCGACCGCTTTGTATTTGTGGGCTGGTCTGGCCTGCTGCTGTTCCCCACGGCCTATTTGGCCCTGGGCGGCTGGCTGACTGGCACCACCTTTGTGACCTCCTGGTACACCCACGGCATTGCTTCCAGCTACCTGGAGGGTTGCAACTTCCTCACCGCTGCGGTGAGCACCCCGGCCGATGCCATGGGGCACAGCCTCCTGCTCCTCTGGGGTCCTGAGGCCCAAGGCGACTTCGTGCGCTGGTGCCAACTGGGCGGCCTTTGGCCCTTCGTGGCCCTGCACGGTGCCTTCTCCCTGATCGGCTTCATGCTGCGTCAGTTCGAGATTGCCCGTCTGGTGGGCATTCGCCCCTACAACGCCATCGCCTTCTCCGGCCCGATTGCGGTGTTCGTCAGTGTCTTCCTGATGTACCCCCTGGGTCAGAGCAGCTGGTTCTTTGCTCCCAGCTTTGGTGTGGCAGCGATCTTCCGTTTCCTGCTTTTCCTCCAGGGCTTCCACAACTGGACCCTGAACCCCTTCCACATGATGGGCGTGGCCGGCATCCTCGGCGGCGCGCTGCTGTGTGCCATCCACGGCGCCACGGTGGAAAACACGCTGTTTGAGGACAGCGACCAGGCCAACACCTTTAAGGCGTTTGAGCCCACCCAGGAAGAGGAGACCTATTCGATGGTCACCGCCAACCGCTTCTGGAGCCAGATCTTCGGGATCGCCTTCTCCAACAAGCGCTGGCTGCACTTCTTCATGCTGTTTGTGCCGGTGATGGGTCTGTGGACCAGCAGCATCGGCATCATTGGCCTGGCCCTCAACCTGCGGGCCTATGACTTCGTCAGCCAGGAAATCCGCGCTGCAGAAGATCCCGAATTCGAGACCTTCTACACCAAGAACATCCTGCTGAATGAAGGCCTGCGTGCCTGGATGGCACCGGCTGACCAGCCGCACGAAAACTTCATCTTCCCTGAAGAGGTACTGCCCCGTGGAAACGCCCTTTAATTCCTCCATGGTGGTCGGGGGCAAGGACCTCGACTCCACCGGTTACGCCTGGTGGGCGGGCAATGCCCGCCTGATCAACCTCTCGGGCCGTCTGCTGGGAGCCCACGTGGCCCACGCTGGCCTGATGGTCTTCTGGGCTGGCGCGATGATGCTGTTCGAGGTGAGTCACTTCACCTTCGACAAGCCCATGTACGAGCAGGGTCTGATCCTGTTCCCCCACGTGGCAACCCTGGGCTACGGCGTCGGCCCCGGTGGTGAGGTCGTTGACCTCTACCCCTTCTTCGTGGTCGGTGTGTTGCACCTGATCAGCTCAGCCGTGCTCGGCCTGGGCGGTCTGTACCACGCCCTGCGCGGCCCTGAAATCCTGGAGAACTACTCCTCGTTCTTCGCCCAGGATTGGCGCGACAAGAACCAGATGACCAACATCATTGGCTACCACCTGATCCTGCTGGGTGTGGGTGCGCTGCTGCTGGTGTTCAAGGCCATGTTCTTTGGCGGTGTCTACGACACCTGGGCCCCGGGCGGTGGCGATGTGCGGATCATCACCAACCCCACCCTGGATCCCGGCGTGATCTTCGGTTATCTGACCCGCGCCCCCTTTGGTGGCGAGGGCTGGATCATCGGGGTCAACTCGATGGAAGACATCATCGGCGGCCACATCTGGATTGGCCTGATCTGCATCTTTGGTGGCATCTGGCATGCCGTCACCAAGCCCTTCGGGTGGGTGCGTCGCGCCTTTATCTGGAACGGTGAGGCCTACCTGAGCTACAGCCTCGGCGCCCTGAGCTTCATGAGCTTTATCGCCTCGGCCTACATCTGGTTCAACAACACCGCCTATCCCTCGGAGTTCTACGGCCCCACCAACGCCGAGTCCTCCCAGGCCCAAAGCTTCACCTTCCTGGTGCGTGACCAACGCCTCGGCGCCAACATCGGTTCGGCCATGGGCCCCACCGGTTTGGGCAAATACCTGATGCGTTCACCCACCGGCGAGATCATCTTTGGTGGTGAAACCATGCGTTTCTGGGACTTCCGTGGTCCTTGGCTGGAGCCCCTGCGCGGCCCCAACGGCCTTAGCCTCGACAAGCTCCAAAACGACATTCAGCCCTGGCAAGTGCGCCGGGCAGCTGAATACATGACCCACGCTCCCAACGCCTCCCTGAACTCAGTGGGCGGGATCATCACCGAGCCCAACTCGGTGAACTTCGTGAACATCCGCCAGTGGCTGGCCTCCACCCAATTCGTGTTGGCCTTCTTCTTCCTGGTGGGTCACCTCTGGCATGCGGGCCGCGCCCGCGCCGCTGCTGCTGGCTTTGAAAAGGGCATCGACCGTCAGGCCGAGCCCACCTTGGCCATGCCCGACCTCGACTGATTCATTTCAGCAACTGTCGTCCCCCAGCCCTCGCCGCAAGGCGGGGGCTTTTTTATGGGTTCAACCACCGCCTCAGCAGGGGCAGACTCAACCCGATCACGTTGCTAAAACAGCCCTCGAGGCGCTCCACCACCAGGCCGCCGCGCCCCTCCAGGGCAAATCCGCCGGCACAGGCCAACGGTTCCCCGGTGGCCACATAGGCCTCGATCTCAGCAGCACTGAGGGCCGCAAAGTGCACCCGGGTGGTCACCGTTTGCAGCTCCAACAGGCCGTTTCCCCTTGACAAGCAGTGGCCCGTCAGCAGCTCGCCCACGCCGCCAGCCATGCGGCGCCAGCGGGCGCTCGCCTCCGCCTGATCCGCGGGCTTACCGAACACCTCACCCTCAAACACCAACAGCGAGTCGCAACCCAAGACGCCCCAGGCAGCGGCGTGGGAGCCATCGGCCTGCAGCGCCTGATCCACGGCCTCGGCCTTAGCCTGGGCCAGCAGCTGCACCAAAACAGCTGGATCGCTGGCACTGATTGCCTCCTCATCCACCCCGCTCACCCGCACCCGATGGGGAATGGCGGCCTGCTCGAGCAGGCGGCGGCGCGCAGGGGAAGCTGAGGCGAGCACCAGCATGGGAGGGGGCATCAGGGAGAATCTCCCTATGCAACTACGGGCCACCCCAGAGCGCGACCCCGGCAGCGTTGCCGCCCTGCTCAACGACGAGCGGGCCACGGGCCGGGCTGCCCAAGCCCTGCGCTGCCTACCCTTTCGCCGGGCGTTCTATGAGGAAGTGGCGCAGCGGGCCCTCAGCAGTGGCGAATTGTGCCGCCGTAACGATGTCCTGAGCCTCTGCACCAAAGCCATGGCTCCCGAGCGGGCTGAAGCCCTTTGGATTTGGCTGATCCAACTCGGGGTGCTCCGGCGCGAGGTGGATGGCCAAGGCCTTACCCACCGGGTGCGCCTCACCCCCATGGGCAGGGCGGTACTAGGCCAATGGCCCGGCGAAATCCCTAGGGCGAGCTTTGTCGAACGCCTACGGCACCTGATTAGCCGCCGCCGGCCAAGGCTTTGACCCCTGCGCCTGTGAGCAAGATCGAGCACCAAACCCAGCCACCCAGACCTTTGATGGTGCTGGGCACCTCCAGCGGTGCAGGCAAAACCCTGATGACCGCGGCGCTCTGCCGGCTGTTGAAGCGCCGCGGCGAGCAACCGCTGCCGTTTAAGGGCCAAAACATGAGTCTCAATGCCTGGGTGGATCAGGCCGGGGGCGAGATGGCCTACTCCCAAGCCCTGCAGGCCTGGGCGGCGGGCCTGGAGCCCCAGGTAGCCATGAATCCAGTGCTGCTCAAACCCCAGGGCGACAGCACCAGTGAGTTGATTCACCTGGGCCAAGCGGTGGGCACCGCCCGCGCCGAGCACTACTACCGCGATTGGTTCAAGCCGGGCTGGGCAGCGATTCGTAGCGGCCTGGGCGCCTTGAAAAGCCAATACCCCCAAGGGCGGCTGGTGCTCGAGGGGGCGGGCAGCCCGGTGGAAGTGAATCTGCAGGCCCGGGATCTCACCAACCTGCGCCTAGCCCAATACCTGCGGGCCCATTGCCTGCTGGTGGCCGATATCGAGCGCGGGGGCGTCTTTGCCCAGATCGTGGGCACCTTGGCCCTGCTCAGCCCGGTGCAACGACCGCTGATCAAAGGGATCCTGATCAACCGCTTCCGGGGCCGCCGCGAACTCTTTGATCAAGGCCGCAGCTGGCTGGAACAGGAAACGGGGATTCCGGTGCTGGGGGTGATGCCCTGGCTCAACGAGCTCTTTCCCCCCGAAGATTCCCTGGATCTGTTGGAGCGCCGCGGCCGCAAAGGCACCGCCGAACTGGAGATCGCCGTACTGCGGCTGCCCTCGCTGAGCAACTTCTCCGACCTCGACCCCCTGGAAACGGAAGCCAGCGTGCAGCTGCGCTGGATCCAGCCCGGCGAACCCTTGGGCCAGCCCGACGCCGTGATCGTGCCGGGCAGCAAACAAACCCTGCGAGATCTGGCCGCCCTCCAGGCCAGGAGCCTCGGGCAGGATCTGAAGCGTTATGTGGCGTCAGGAGGCCAGGTCTTTGGCATTTGCGGCGGCATGCAAATGCTCGGTGTGGAGCTCGTGGATCCCGAAGGCCGCGAAGGGGGAGCCGCTTCCGCCAGCCCCGCCGGCTTGGGATTGCTACCGCTGCGCACCGTGTTTGAAAGTGCCAAGGCCCTCCGCCAACGGCGCAGCCAAGCCCTCTGGCCCCTGCCCAGCGAAGGCAGCAGCCAAGGTCAAGGCGACGAGATCGAGGCAGCCTTGGCACTGGAAGGGTTTGAGCTGCACCGCGGCGTCACCAACCTCCATCACGCCACCAATCTCGACCCTCTCACCCATGGCGGACCAATGGCCAATGGCGGTCCCTTAGCCGACGATCCCAGCCTGGGCTGGTGGCAGGCCTGGGGGGACCAGGGTGGGCTGGTGGCCGGCACCTACCTCCATGGCGTGTTTGAAAGCGGCCCCTGGCGGCGGCGCTGGCTCAATCAACTGCGCCAGCGCAAAGGGTTGCCGTTGCTGAGTGAACGCCAACCCCACCACAGCCAACACCGGGATCAGTTGCTCGATCGCCTCGCCGATGCCTTTGAAGAGCACGTCGATCTTGGTCCGCTACTTGTGACCTAACCCCATGCCAGCAACCCCGATCACGGTCCATTGGCCCCATGGCCGCAGCAGCACGGTTCAACCAGGCACCGATTGGCTCGTAGCAGCCCAGGCGGCGGGATTCCCGATTCCCACCGGCTGCCTGGGGGGCAGTTGCGGCGCCTGCGAAATCGAAGTCAACGGCCAGATGGTGCGGGCCTGCATCGCCACGGTGCCGGCCTCAAGCAGCGGGGAACTCTCCGTGGAACTGGCCAGCGATCCCTACTGGTGATCCCGCTGGATCAGCCCACCCCCCAGGAGGACCTCACCGTCGTAAAAGACGGCCGCCTGGCCTGGGGTGATCGAAAACTGCTCATCGGCAAACACCACCTGGCAGCGATGGGGCCGTCCGCCCGCGGTATCGACGGCTGTGGCCGGAAGGGGAGTCAACAGCGCCGGCTCGGGGGCGCTGCGGTAACGCACCTGCACCGCCACCTCCAGGGGCCGATCCGGAGGGGCTATGGAGACCCAATTCACCGCTCCCACGCAGCATTCCGAGCGAGCCGCCTCGCTCCGGGGGGCCACCACCACCCGGTTCATGGCCGCATCCATTCGCACCACATGCAAGGGCTCACTCCAGGCCACCCCCAGCCCCTTGCGCTGGCCAATCGTGAAGTGCTCGATGCCATCGTGCTGGCCCACCACCGTGCCATCGCCCAGCACAATTTCCCCCTGGCGCGGCGGCAAATAGGCATCCAAAAACGCCTTCATCGAGCCGTGGTGATCGGCCAGGCAGAGATCCTGACTTTCCGGTTTCTCGGCCGTACGTAGTCCGTGGCGGGCCGCCTCCAGACGGGTGTCGGCCTTGGTGAGTTCGCCCAAAGGGAACACCAACCGGCCCAGCACCTCCTGGGGTAGGTCGTAGAGGAAATAGCTCTGGTCCTTGCGGGAATCGAGCCCCCGCAGCAACTGATGGCGGCCATTGGGGCTCTGATCGCCATGGCGCACGCGGGCGTAGTGGCCCGTGGCGATGCGTTGCAGGCCCCGCTCTTTGGCCGCCCAGGCGAGCATCGGAGCAAATTTCACCTCCCGGTTGCAGCGGGAGCAGGGAAGGGGCGTCACGCCTTCGCCATAGCCCTGCACCAAGAAATCAACAATTTGCTCTTGGAAATGCTGCCGAAAATCCACCACGTGGTGGGTCACGCCCAGCTGCTCACAGATTCCGGCGGCATCCACCAGCCCTTCCGCGCAGCAGGCGCCCTTGCCACTCATCAGCCACAGGGTGAGGCCCTCCACCTCCCAGCCGGCCTCCACCAGCAGGGCTGCGGTGAGTGAGCTATCCACCCCGCCCGAGAGTCCGACGGCGAGGCGATGCTCCCCTGGCCAGGCCCGCAGGCGCTCCAATGCCGCAGCCCCAGCGGGGGTTGCGGCCACAGAAGCCGCTGCACTGGCGGGAGAAGCAAACAAAGGGGCCACAAGGGGCGAATGTCTCCCATCATGAAACCGTGCTGTCCGTGATGGCGTGCCCGTGCCAGTACCCGTGCTCGTCCCCCGTGATGCCGATCACCTGCTCGTCAGCGGCGGGCAGATGGCCCAGCTCGAGCAGCAGCTGTTCGCCAGTGGGCTTCCAATCGAGGCCTTGATGGAAAAGGCGGCCCTGCTCGTGGCCCGCCATCTGCTGGAGCACGAACCCCTCCAGGCCGGGGTGCTTGTGCTGGTTGGGCCAGGTCACAACGGCGGTGATGCCCTGGTGGTGGCCCGGGAATTGCACCTGGCCGGAGTGGCGGTGCAGATCTGGAGCCCGTTCGAGCGCCACAAACCACTCACGGCCGCCCACCTGGGCCATGGCCGCTGGCTTGGGATTCCGCTCCTCCAAGAAGCACCCGATCCGGCCGATGGGGCCCTCTGGATTGATGGCCTCTTTGGCATCGGCCAGCGCCAAGGCCCGGGGGATGCCATCGAAAACCTGCTGCTAGCGCGCCAACAGCAACGGCCGCACCACCTTTTGGCCGTGGATGTACCCACCGGCCTCTGCGCCGACCAGGGGATCTGCCTGGGGGCCGGGGCGGCGGTTGCCCACTGCACCACCACGATCGGCCTGGTCAAAACCGGCCTGGTGCAGGATCCCGCCCTCGCCTACGTGGGACAGCTGGTGCGCCTTGACCTGGGCCTGCCCCCAGCCCTGTTGGCTGGATTACCCGCCAACCAACCCCTGGCCCTCGGCCCCAAAGACCACCAAGCCGGTCCCCCACAACAAGCCGGCCACCTGAACCAATGGGCCACCAGCACCCCAGCGGCCAGCAAATACCAACGGGGGCGGCTGCTGGTGATTGCCGGGAGCAGCCCCTACCGGGGAGCCGCGGCCCTGGCCCTGGCAGGCGCCAGCAGCTCGGGCTGCGGCAGCTTGCGCGCCGCCCTGCCAGCTCTCATGGGGCAAAGCCTCTGGCAGCAGTTTCCCCATGTGGTGGTGAACCAGGAGCTGGACTGCAGCCCCGCAGGCGATCTCCTGCTGGAAGGCTTGGCCAGCACAACTCTGGAGCGCCTGGATGCGGTGCTGATCGGCCCGGGGGTCGGCGCTGGGAGTGGCGCTAGCAGTGGTGCTGGGAGTGGCGCTGGAGGCCTCGAGAGCTGGCAGCCCCTGCAAGCTTTCGAGGGGCTGCTGGTGATCGATGCCGATGGGCTCAACCGGCTGTCCCAGATGGAAGGCGGTGGCCTGGCCTGGCTGCAGCAGCGCCGGGGGCCCACCTGGCTCACCCCCCACCCCGGCGAATTCGCCCGCCTGTTTCCCCAGTGGGTGGGCCTCCCTCCCCTGGAAGCAGCCCAGCAAGCTGCCCAGGCCAGTGGGGCCAGCGTGCTGCTCAAGGGTGCCCGCAGCATCGTGGCTGCCGCCGATGGCCGCCGCTGGCAACTGCTCGAGGCCAACCCCCGCGCCGCCAGAGCCGGGCTCGGTGATGTGCTCGCTGGCTATGCCGCCGGCCGGGGATCTAGCGCTGGGAGCGATGGCCAGATCCTGGCCGCAGCCGCGCTGGACCACGCCCTAGCGGGCTGCCAGCTCCACCAACCCAGCCCACCGGAGGTGGCCGCGATCCTCGCCGCCGGCCCCGCTGGCCCGGTGTCCAATTGAAGACAAAAGGGCCCTCAGCAAGGCTGAAATGCTGCTTTTGTGATGATTTGCGTTTGAAAGCTGAAGCGTTGCTGACAACCCACGCCAGCCCGCAGGAAAGCTCCCATAGTTGTGGGCTGGATTCCACTAGCCATGACCTTTTCATCCCCAAGGGCTAGCGAGAGCAGTCGTAGGCGAAGTAGCGATCCAATCACCTGGTATCTGGCCACCATTGGCCGTGAACCCCTCCTAACCCCTGCAGAAGAAATCGAGCTTGGCAATCAAGTCCAAGCCATGATGCGGCTCCTCGAAGCTGGAGATCTGGAGGCTGGAGAGGTAGTAGCTGGCGAAGCAATAGCTGGAGCAAACCAACTCAGCGACCAGGACAAGCGCACCATCAAGATTGGCAAGCGCTCCAAGGCGCGGATGATGAAGGCCAATCTCAGGCTGGTGGTCAGTGTTGCCAAGAAATACCAAAACAGGGGACTTGAACTACTCGATCTGATCCAAGAAGGCTCCCTTGGCCTAGAGCGGGCGGTGGAGAAATTCGATCCCACCCGTGGTTACAAATTCTCCACCTATGCCTTCTGGTGGATCCGCCAGAGCATGACCCGGGCCATTGCCTGCCAATCCCGCACCATTCGCCTTCCGGTTCACCTCAGCGAGCGCCTGAGCGCCATTCGCAAGGTGAGCCTGGAGCTGGCCCACAAACTCGGGGCCATGCCCAACCGGAGGGAAATCTCCGAAGCCCTCGACATGCCGCTCGAGGAACTCGACAGCGTGCTGAGCCAGGCACTCACCACCTCCAGCCTGGATGCTCCCATCAATGGCGATGAAAGCCGGAGCTTCCTCGGTGATCTCATTGCCGACTCCAATGACGAGGAGCCCCTCGACCGGGTTGAACGGGGCATGCACCAGGAAGAATTGGGGCGCTGGATGAGCCACTTGAGCGAGCAAGAGAGGCAAGTGCTGCACTTGCGTTTTGGCCTCGAGGGCGTCGAACAACACACCTTGGCCGACATCGGCCGTCAGCTCGACGTCTCCCGGGAACGGGTCCGTCAAGTGGAGATCAAAGCCCTGCGCAAACTGCGCAGCCTCACCAACCGCCTACCAAGCAGCCCCTAAAAACGCAGAAGATCAGTCTTCTGCCCAGATGTAGCGGGTGAGCTCTTCCGGCTTGGGTTCGGGGGCCGCGAGGGCAAAGTCCACACAATCGGCGATCTCAGCGTCGATCTCCTTCTCGATCGCCTTGAGCTCCTCGGGGGTGGCCAGCTGTTGGCTCACCAGGTGGGTGGCAAGTTGCTTGATGGGATCACGCTTGGCCCAAAACTCCTTCTCCTCCGCCGCCCGCAGCTCATCGGGGTCGGCCAGGGAGTGGCCACGGAAGCGGTATGTGAGGCATTCGAGCACCGTGGGGCCTTCCCCAGCCCGGGCCCGTTCAACGGCGCGCTGGGCGGCGGCCCGCACGGCCAGCACATCCATGCCATCCACCTCTTCACCGGCCATGCCGAAGGCCGCAGCCTTGCGCCAAATCTCGGGGTCACTGGTAGCGCGGTTGTGGTCCATGCCAATGGCCCACTTGTTGTTCTCCACCACAAACAGGATCGGCAACTTCCAGAGGGCCGCCATGTTGAGGCACTCGTAGAACTGGCCGATATTGCAGGTGCCATCGCCAAAGAAGGCCGCGGTCACCGCATCGCTGCCCGCATCACCCAGGGCATCCCGCTTATAGCGGCTGGTGAAAGCGGAGCCCAGGGCCACGGGGATGCCTTCACCGATAAAGGCATAACCGCCGAGCAGGTGGTGTTCCTTGGAAAACAGGTGCATCGAACCTCCGCGGCCCTTGCTGCAACCGGTCTCCTTGCCGAATAGCTCACTCATCACTTCCCGGGCCGGCACCCCGCAGCTGAGGGCATGGACGTGGTCGCGGTAGGTGCTGCAGAACCAGTCGTGCTGCATCTTCATCGCTTTGATGACGCCCGTACTGACGGCCTCCTGGCCGTTGTAAAGGTGCACGAAGCCAAACATCTTGCCCCGGTAATACATCTCGGCGCACTTGTCTTCGAAGCGCCGACCCAGGGTCATGTCGCGGTAGAGCAGCAGGCCCTCATCACGGGTCACCGTGGCGGGAGTCGCGGGATACAAGTTCTCAAGACGCTCAGCATGGGGACCGGCCACGTGGGTGGAGTCGGCCGAACAGGAGGGGACCCCAGATGCGGCCGCCATGTCCTGACCCATATCTGCCTGTGTCATGCCGGGTGCGAAATCGGGTGCTGAATCGGGCGCCTGTCAGAGACGGCTGATGCGACAGGGACTGTACGGGGTCCAGCACCAGCCAGCGCGGCAATGGCTGCCAAAACTGCTGACCCTGCCTAAAGTTCAGCCCTGCCTAATGTCACCAGCCAAAGGACGGACCAGGTTGGAACTACCGATTGATCACTTCCGGCTGCTTGGCGTGGGGCCAACCACCGATGCCCAATCGGTTCTGCGCACCCTGCAGCAACGGCTTGACCGCGCCCCAGACCAGGGGTTCACCGAAGAAACCCTCCAGTCCCGCGAGGAACTGCTGCGCGCCAGCGCCGACCTGCTCAGCGATACCGACCGTCGCCTCGCCTACGAAACCGACCTCACCGCCATCTCCAGCGGCAGCGGCGCCACCATCGCCGCCCTCGATGTGCCCAGCTCCAACGAGGTGGGCGGACTGCTGCTCCTTTTGGAGGCTGGTCAGCCCCTCGAATGTTTCGAACTCGCCAGCCGGGCCCTCCAACCGCCCCAGGCGCCAGCCCTGGGCAGCAGCCGCGAAGCGGATTTGACCTTGCTGGCCGGGCTCTCCTGCCTGGCAGGCGCCGCCGATCAACACCAACGGCGCCGCTACGAAAGTTCCGCCCAAACCCTCAGACAGGGTCTGCAGCTCTTGCAACGCATGGGCCAACTCCCCGCCCTGCGCCATCAAATCAACCAGGAGCTCGAGGGCCTCACCCCCTTCCGCGTGCTCGATTTGCTCAGCCGCAATCTCACCGCCGTCAGCGAGCGCGCCGAGGGCTTGGCCCTGCTCGAACAGCTGGTCCAACGCCGGGGCGGGCTGGAGGGGAACAACGACCCAAGCCTGTCGGGCGAAGAATTCCAAGCCTTTTTCAAACAAATCCGCGCCTTCCTCACCGTGCAGGAGCAGGTGGATCTGTTCAGCCGCTGGGCCGATGACTCCCGGGATCCGGCCCCCCCTAGGGCAGGCTCGAAGGCTGCTGATTTCCTGGCCACCACAGCACTCACCGCGTCGGGCTTTGGCCAGCGCAAACCCGAGCGGATTGCCGCCGCCAAGGCGCGGCTGCAAGCGAGTGGCACCGAAGGAACCCAACCGCTGCTGGCCTGCTTGCACCTGCTGCTGGGGGAGGTGGATCAGGCCCACCAAGCCTTCGCAGAGGGCGCCTCCGGTGAATTGAAGCAGTGGGCCGCCAAGCAAAGCGCCGATCCCCTGGCCCAGCTCTGCGCCTACTGCAGCGACTGGCTCTCGAGAGACGTGCTTCCGGGCTACCGCGATCTCGAGGCCGATGCCGACCTCGAGGCCTACTTCGCTGACCGGGACGTGCAGGCCTACGTGGAAGGCCAGGAGCCCCCATCGGGCCCAGCCAGCGCCAGCCCCCAGCCCTCGGTTTTCGGGGCAGCCTCCGACTTCCTCAGTGGCTTCACCAATCCCTTCGCCAGCGACCCAGCCCAGGGCCCGAGCAGCAGCCCAGCAGCCGATTTGCCGGCAAGCGCCCAAAGGTCTGCTGATCCAGGCGAGCAGCTGGACGAGGGCGATCTCGATGACCCCCAAGAACCCTGGCTGGACGCTTGGCTACCCCAGTGGCATTGGCCGGAGAATTTGCGCTGGCCAACCGAATGGCAATTGCGCTGGCCAACCCTGCCTGCAATCCAACTGCCCAGCAGGCGTCAGCTTGGCTTTGGTGGCGCTGGCTTGGCGGTAGTGGCCCTCGTTGCCACCGCCCTGGTGCGCAGCCGCTCCCATGGGCCCAAACCCCAGCCGCCCCAGCCCCCGGTGGCCCTGCAGCCCGTTCCGGCCAACAAGCCAGTCCCCAAAACCGCTCCAGCAGCACCCTTGAGCGCCCAGGAACCCAGCGACGCCCAAATCCAGGCCCTGCTTGAGGCATGGCTGAATGCCAAGGCTGCCCTGCTCGCTGGCAAAACCAGCACGATCCCGCTGGCGGCCATGGCCCGCCCCAGCCAGATCGAGCGCCTCGAGGCGACCGTGGCCGCCGATCAAAACCGCGGTGAAACCGAGGCGATCACCACCAAGATCCAATCCTTTGCGGTGGATGAGCGCAGCCCCGCCCGTATCGCTGCCACCGTGGACCTCGACTACAGCGAAACCCGCCTGGATCGCAGCGGCTCCGCCATCGGACCCGCGACCACCCTGCAACTGCGCAATCGCTACGTCTTTGCCCGGGACAACGGCACCTGGCGCCTGGTGAGCTTCCGGCGCGCTGCCGGCTAGCCAAGTTTTTACGATCGTTTGATTGCTGGGCCCCATTCCCTGGGCTCTGTCCCCGGGGCTCCGGTCCCACCCTTCGCCACTTACTGATGTTTGACGAGCTTTCCCAGCGGTTTGAAGACGCTGTCAAAAGCCTGAGGGGCCAAGCCACCATCAGCGAGACCAACGTTGAAGGGGCCCTCAAGGAAGTCCGCCGGGCCCTGCTAGAGGCCGACGTCAGCCTGCCGGTGGTGCAGGAGTTTGTCGAAGAGGTGCGCCGCAAGGCCGTGGGCGCCGAAGTGGTGCGGGGCGTCAGCCCCGACCAGAAATTCATCCAGCTGGTGCATGGCCAACTGGTGGAGACCATGGGCGGCGAGAACGCGCCCCTCGCCAAGTCCAAAGGGGAAGGCGAAGGCCCCACGGTGGTGTTGATGGCGGGCCTGCAGGGAGCCGGCAAAACCACGGCCACCGCCAAACTTGGCCTGCACCTCAAGGAGCAGGGCCGTCGGCCGCTGCTGGTCGCCGCCGACGTCTACCGCCCCGCGGCCATCGACCAGCTGACCACCTTGGGCCGGCAAATCGGGGTGGAGGTGTTCAGCCTCGGGGCCGATGCCAAACCCGAAGCCATCGCTGCCGCAGGCCTTGCCAAGGCCAAGGCGGAAGGCTTCGACACCGTGCTGGTGGACACCGCCGGCCGACTCCAAATCGATCAATCGATGATGGAGGAGATGGTGCGGATCCGCGAAGCCACAGCCCCCGACGAGGTGCTGCTGGTGGTGGATTCCATGATTGGCCAGGAGGCCGCCAACCTCACCCGGGCCTTCCACGAGCAGGTGGGCATCACCGGTGCCGTGCTCACCAAGCTCGATGGCGATTCCCGGGGTGGCGCCGCCCTCTCGATCCGCAAGGTGAGTGGGGCGCCGATCAAGTTCATCGGCACCGGCGAAAAGGTGGAGGCGCTGCAACCCTTCCACCCCGAGCGGATGGCCAGCCGCATCCTCGGCATGGGCGACGTGCTCACCCTGGTGGAGAAGGCCCAGAAGGAGGTTGAACTGGCCGATGTGGAGCGGATGCAGCAGAAGCTGCAGGAAGCCTCCTTTGACTTCTCCGATTTCCTGCAACAGATGCGCCTGATCAAGCGCATGGGCTCCCTGGGCGGCCTGATGAAAATGATCCCGGGCATGAACAAGATCGACGACGGCATGCTCAAACAAGGGGAGCAGCAGCTCAAAAAAATTGAGGCCATGATCGGCTCGATGACCGAATCCGAGCGCAACCAGCCCGAGCTGCTCGCCTCCCAACCCTCCCGCCGGCGCAGGATTGCCTCGGGCAGCGGCCATACCCCCGCCGATGTGGACAAGGTGCTTGCCGACTTCCAAAAAATGCGGGGCTTCATGAAGCAAATGACCCGGGGCGGCATGCCTGGGATGCCCGGAATGGGGGGGATGCCAGGGATGGGTGGCATGCCCGGCATGGGTGGTATGCCCGGGATGGGAGGTATGCCTGGTATGCCGGGGATGGGGGGTGGTGGCTCCGCTAAATCCCACAAGCCCCCAAAGAAACGCAAGGGCTTCGGGCACCTCTGAGCACCCGAAGAGGTACATTGGTTCTCTGGAACACCTAGCGATTAGGCCTCGATGATCAAGCTTCGCCTGAAGCGGTTTGGCAAGAAGCGGGAAGCGAGCTTCCGCCTCGTAGCAACCAACAGCACCTCCCGCCGGGATGGCCGTCCGCTGGAAGAGCTCGGCTTCTACAACCCCCGCACCAAAGAAGCCCGCCTCGACACCGAGGCCATCCGGGTCCGCCTGAGCCAGGGCGCCCAGCCCACCGACACCGTTCTTTCCCTCCTGGAGAAAGGCGGTCTGATCGAAAAAACGGTCCGTCCTGCCGAAACCGTCGGCAAGAAAAAGCAAGCTGACGCCCGCGACGCTGCCGCCAAGCAGGCCAAGAAGGATGCCGAGGCTGCCGCTGCCGCCGCCAAGGCAGAAGCTGAAGCCGCCGCTGAAGCTGCCAAGGCCGAGGCCGAAGCAGCTGCGGCTACTGCCTCCGAAGCTCCTGCTGAAGACGCTCCTGCTGAAGCCTGAGCTCTGCTCCCATGGCTGAGCCCGAAGGGCTGATCAGCTTTCCCATCACCTTGCCCAATCCCGCGGCGGCCCTGGCCATCGCGGGTGACGAGCAGTCCACGGCCCTGCATCGCCTCGAAGCCCTCACCGGTGCTTCGATCGTGTTGCGGGGCTTGGATTTGGTCATTCGCGCCCGCCCCAGCCAGCTGGAGCGTGCGGCAGCCCTGGTGGAGTTGCTCCGCCCGCTGTGGGAAGAAGGCCAGGCCATCGGCCAGGTGGATATTCAAATCGCCCTTCAGGCCTTAGATACCGGCCGGGGGCAAGAACACCAGCAGATGGGGCGCCAGGTGCTGGCCAAAAGCCAACACGGCAAAGCGCTGCGGCCGCGCACCCTGAAGCAAAAGGCCTACGTCGAGGCCATGGAAGGCCACGACCTCACCCTGGCCCTGGGCCCTGCCGGCACAGGCAAAACCTTTTTGGCCACGGTGCTGGCGGTGCGCATGTTGACCGAGCGCAAGGTGGAGCGCCTGGTGCTCACCCGACCAGCGGTGGAGGCCGGCGAACGGCTGGGGTTCCTCCCTGGAGACCTCCAGCAAAAGGTGGATCCCTACCTGCGCCCCCTCTACGACGCCCTCCACACCCTGCTGGGGGCCGAACGCACCACTGCCTTGCTCGAGAAGGGGGTTATCGAAGTGGCGCCCTTGGCCTACATGCGCGGTCGCACCCTGGCCGATGCCTTTGTGATCCTCGATGAGGCCCAAAACACCACCACCGGCCAAATGCGCATGCTGCTCACCCGGTTGGGCGAAAACTCCCGCATGGTGGTGACTGGCGATCCCACCCAGGTGGACCTGCCCCCAGGGGTGATGAGCGGCCTCAGCGAAGCGGCCCAGGTGCTGGAAGGGGTCGAAGGCGTCGCCATCTGCCGGCTCACGGCCGCCGATGTGGTCCGCCATCCCCTGGTGCAACGGCTGGTCCAGGCCTATGCGCAACGCGATGAAAACCGAGCACAACGGGACCACAGCCATGCCCAACGGGACCAGCAAGGTCGTTCATAGGGAGATCCGCACTCACACCCCAAGCACTGTCAAGGAATCGCTGCCAGGATGGGAGGAGTCCATTCCCTGGTGAGCCATGCCGGCCAGCAGCAATTTCCAACAGGCGATCCGCGAGGCCCAAAGCAGCGCTTTGGTGGGCCCCAATGTGGTCAACAAGGCCCTGCCCTACGTGGGCGGTGGCATGGTGCTGACCGCCGGCGGTGTCACGGGCGGCTTGGCCCTGATGGCCAGCAACCCACCCCTGTTCATGCCCATCTTTTGGGTGGCCTTGATCGGCAACTTCATCCTCTTCTTTGTCGCCCAGAACGCGGCCATGAAGGGCAACAACGCCACGGCGCTGCCGATCCTCACGCTCTACAGCCTGCTGACGGGCTTCACCCTCAGCGGCATCGTGGCGATGGCGATCGGCACGGCCGGCATCGGCTCCATCGGCACGGCGGCGCTAGCCACCGGCATCACCTTCGTGGCCGCATCGGTGGTGGGCCGGCGCATGAGCGACAGCATCGGCCAGGCCCTTAGTGGCGTGGTAGGCCTCGGCATCATCGGCCTGCTGATCGCCATGGTGGTGCAGATCGTGGGGGGGATCTTCGCTCCGGCCACCTTCCATGGCACAGGCCTCGAACTGCTGATCGCCGGCTTCGGCACCGTGATCTTTGTGGGAGCGGCGTTTGTCGACTTCTACACCATGCCCCGCACCTACAGCGACGACCAATACCTGGCCGGCGCCTTGGGCATGTACCTCACCTACATCAACCTGTTCATCTTCATCCTGCGCCTGATCATTGCCCTCCAGGGTGGTGGTCGCCGGGACTGATTCGTCCAGGTTCAAAAATTGGTTGGTCCAGGTTTAACCATCAAAAACCCCTTGACCTGGTTGTGTACTACCCGTACCCAACCAGGTTTTTATGGTTCGAACCCAACGGTTCCGGGAGCTCGGATCCTGCAGCTCAGATCCTGCAGCTCAGGTCGGATCTTCCGCCACCGCCAAGATCGCCTCAGCAATCGCCCGCTTCTGGTCGGCGTCGTAGCCCCAGCGCTCCAGGAAGGCCTGGTCATCGCCAGGGGCCCCTTGGGCTGCAGCCAGCAGCGACTCCAGGCGCAGCTTCACCGCCTCTGGCTCCAGGCAACGCAGCAGTTCGGTGCAGCGCAACTGCACCCGCTCGGACGCCGCCTGCTGGGCAGGATCACCCGAGCGCCCGTGGTGCAGCGCCATGGCCGTGCTCATCGCCAAATTGCGCACGCTCAAATCCACCACCCCCTCACCGGCAGAGCGCAACTGGATCACTACCGGATCGGGCAAGCGATCCATCAAGGGGCAATCCCCAGCCAGGCTCACCACAAAAAAGCCCCGGGCCCCATCCCGGCTTGCCACCAACTCCGTCACGCGATCGGCCAGCACCTCATCACTGAGCTCACCCCGCTCCCAAAGGCCTAGCCACTGGGCCGTGATCTCCATGGCCTGTTGGAAATTGGGCTGGGCAATCGACTGCGAACTTGGCTGAAACGGGGAGTTAGAGGGAGCTGGATCAACCATGGGGGCCGGTGAACTGGCAGTGTTGAGGTTATGGAGTCAAGCCACGCCAACGACGTCGAGAGCGGCCAACTGCTGCCGATCCCCGATCCGGCCGAATCGGCCCGCTTGCTGGCGGGCCTGGGGGCCGAGGGCCCAGGGGGCACGCCGGAGGGGTTTCGCTCCGGGTTTGTCGCCCTGATCGGCCGGCCCAACGTGGGTAAATCCACCCTGCTCAACCGATTGGTGGGCACCAAGGTGGCGATCACCTCCCCCATCGCCCAAACCACCCGCAACCGGCTGCGGGCGATCCTCACCACCCCCAGCGCCCAGCTGGTGCTGCTGGATACGCCCGGGATCCACAAGCCCCACCATCTCCTCGGCGAACGGCTGGTACAAAGCGCCCGCGGCGCCATTGGCGAAGTGGATGTGGTGCTGCTCCTGGTGGATGGCAGCGAACCGGCGGGCCGGGGGGATGGCTTCATCGTGGATCTATTGCGCCATTGCCGGGCCCCGGTGCACGTGGCGCTCAACAAGAGTGATCGGGTCGATCCCGAGCGGGCTGAGGAGCTGCTTGTCAGCTACCGCAGGATGCTCGCCGGCGAGGGGGACTTCGCCATCCCCGAGCCTCGCCCCAAGCTCAACTGGCCCCTGCACCCCTGCAGCGCCCTCCATGGCGACGGCACCGAAGCCCTGGTGCAGGCGTTGGCGGCCGAATTGCCCCTCGGCCCCCAGCTCTATCCCGCCGATGCGGTGAGCGACCAACCCGAGCAGCTGCTCATGGCCGAATTGATCCGCGAACAGGTGCTGCAGAACACCCGCGAGGAAGTGCCCCATTCAGTGGCCGTCAGCATTGAACGCGTCGTGGATGATGGCCCCCGCACAGCCATCCTGGCCACGGTGCTGGTGGAGCGCTCGAGCCAGAAGGGAATCCTGATCGGCAAGGGCGGCCAGATGCTCAAAACCATTGGCCAGGGGGCCCGGCTGCAGATGGAGAAGGTGTTCTCCGGGCCGGTGTATCTGGAGTTGTTTGTGAAGGTGGTGCCCGGCTGGCGGCGCAATCCGGCCCGGCTGGCGGAGCTGGGCTACCGGGGCGATTGAGCTGCCAGCAGCTGAGCCGCCATCATCTGAACCTCTCCCAGCTGAGAGAATTGGATCCATGAGCGAGTCTGCAACCCCTGCCATCGCCTTCCCGCCCCAGGAGATCGGTGATTTCCTGCGCTTCTGCGCCGGCGAATGGATGAGCCTCAACAGCACCTTTGCCCTCGACGAGCCCACGGCCCTAGCCGCAGCAGACGACTCCATAACAGGCGAAGCAATTGGAGAACCAGAAGGCGATGAGTGGCACACCAGCGAGCGCAGCGAACTGCTGGTGACTTACATGGACCCCCAGGCCGATGGCGAACCGGGCGGCCTCAGCCAAGGCCCCAAGGGAGGGCTGCAACAGCAACTGCTCTTCCACAGCGATGGCAGCTACCACTGCGGGGCTGATCAAGGCCGCTGGCAGTTCTGGCCCGATGGCAGCCTGGACCTGGTGATTGAGGCCCAAGGCCAACAGGTGCGTGAACGCCTCTGGTTCACCAAGCCCAACCTGCGCCTGCGCTCCAGCGTGGCCAACCAGGGCGATGGCAACCCTTCCCACGCCCACTTCAGCTCCGAGATCCGGCGGGTGAGCAAGGCCTGAAACCCATGCGCCCCCAGCTGCCATGAGACTCGATGTGGTCAGCCTGGCCCCTGAGGCCTTTGCGCCCCTGCTGGGGCTTGGGGTGATCGGCCGGGCCTTTGGCGCTGGCATCGCCGAGCTCCATACCCACAATCCGCGCGATTTCGCCACCGACAAGTACCGCAAAGTCGACGACGAGCCCTACGGCGGTGGCGCAGGCATGGTGCTCAAACCCGAACCGGTGTATGCCGCCTTCGGGGCCATCCCCGTGCTGCCGCGGCGGCGGGTGCTGTTGATGAGCCCCCAGGGCCAGCCGCTACTCCAGGCCGACCTGCGCCGATGG
>Ga0310331_10046_pt1 | contig 20022 bp, 23 predicted proteins | sample LakMicMDCLOrngC5_FD_195545 | JGI IMG/M metagenome (GOLD analysis project Ga0310331, IMG submission 195545) | Enriched freshwater cyanobacterial communities from Lake Michigan, Michigan, United States - MI23.DCL.Orng.C5 (v2) (version 2) | ecosystem: Environmental > Aquatic > Freshwater > Lake...
GCCCCGCCCGCGCGCTCTGGCGGAACTGGGCTCTCCATCGAGCGGCGGACCAACCTCCCAAGGGCTCCCCTTGGAGCCCGGGGCATTTTTGGTCTGGCGCTAGGCCGCTGATTCCGCCTGGAATGGCACCTCTGGGGGATCACCTGGATGATCACCCCTGCAGGATCACCTCTGGACGATCACTTCTGAATGGTGACCTTGTTGATCTTGGTGCCCTTCTTCACAGCCAGCACCACGTCCATGTTGCCGGTATGGCCAAAGACGGTGTGCACACCATCGAGGTGGGGTTGGGCTTCATGGCAGAGGAAGAACTGGGATCCCCCGGTGTTCTTGCCGGCGTGGGCCATCGAGAAGGTGCCGGCCTGGTGCTTGTTGGGGTTGATCTCGCAGTTGATCTGGTAACCAGGGCCACCGGTACCAGCCATGCCGGGAGCACCTTCACGGCTGTTTGGGCAACCGCCCTGGGCCATGAAGCCATCAATCACGCGGTGGAAGGCCAGACCGTCGTAGAAGCCTGACTCCGCCAGCTTGACGAAATTGGCCACGGTGCCAGGGGCGTCGGCATCGAAGAGTTCTATTTCGATCGTGCCGGCTTCGGTGTCCATCAGGGCTTTGGTCACGGGGAAAGACGCAAAAAAGAGACTGTATGGGGCCGCCGTGGTGCATGGGGCAACAATGGCGTGATTCGCCCCGCCCCCCATGGCCAGCGCCAAACAGGATTCGATCGAGCTCGATCTCCAAACCGCTCGCCTGGGCGTGATTGGCGGCAGTGGCCTCTACGCCATGGATGGCCTCGAGGACGTCCGCAAACTCAAGATCAAAACCCCCTATGGCAAACCCTCGGATGCCCTGCGGTTAGGCCGCATCGGCGACCTTGAGGTGGTGTTCCTGGCCCGCCATGGGCGCCACCACAGTTTCACCCCCAGCGAGGTTCCCTACCAGGCCAATATCTGGGCCCTGCGCTCTTTGGGGGTGCGGTGGATTCTGTCGGTGTCGGCGGTGGGCTCCCTGCAGGAGCATGTGCGCCCTTTGGACATGGTGGTGCCGGATCAGTTCATTGATCGAACCCATCAGCGACCCACCACCCTCTTTGGCGATGGGCTGGTCGCCCACGTGGGCTTTGCCGATCCCTTTTGCCCCGCCTTGAGCCGCCTGCTCTCGGATGTGGGCGAGAGCCTGATGCCAGAGGGCCGCAGCTTGCACCGGGGCGGCACCTACCTCTGTATGGAGGGTCCTGCCTTCTCAACCCGTGCCGAATCGGAGCTTTACCGAAGCTGGGGCTGTTCCGTGATCGGTATGACCAACCACACCGAGGCTCGCCTCGCTCGGGAGGCGGAAATCGCTTACAGCACCCTGGCGATGGCTACCGACTACGACTGCTGGCACCAGGAACACGCCAGCGTCACCGTGGAGATGGTGATCGACAACCTCCGCGCCAATGCGGCCCTGGCCCAGCAGATCGTGCGCATGACCGCCGAACGCCTCGCCGTCCATCGCATTCCCAGTGGTACCCACCATGCCCTGCGCCATGCCCTGATGACCCCCAAGGAGGAAGTTCCTGCCAGCACCCGCCGCAGGACCGAACTCTTTACCGCTCCCTATTGGGGGAGCTTTCGCTAGGGAGGCTTCCCCTAGGGGATGGCGTTGAGGGAGGCGCCGCAGGCCTCCAGGGTGTGGCGCAGGCTGGGGCCGAACTGGCGCAGCCTCTCTGCCGCTTCGGCCGCATCCGACCCGGTAGCCGCCATCAGCAAAGCCAATTTCACCGAACCTTGGGCCCTGTGCAGCAGGTCTCTGCCAGGTTCCCTGGCCACTCCCGCCAGATCGCGCAGGATGCGCAAGGCCCGGTCCTCGAGTTTGGCGTTGGACACCGCCACATCGACCATGCGGTTTCCATAAACCTTGCCCAGTCGCACCATGACCCCGGTCGAGAGGATATTGAGCGCCATCTTGGTTGCCGTACCGGCCTTGAGCCGGGTGGACCCCGCCAGCAATTCAGGACCGGTGAGCAGCCGAATGTTGATGGAACAGGGCATGGGTGCCTGGTCCGTGGGAACACAGGCCATGGCAATGGCCAAGGCACCGATGGATTGGGCATGGTTCAGCCCCCCCAACACGTAGGGGGTGGTTCCGCCTGCGGCAATGCCAACTAGGCAATCCGCCTGGCAAAAGCCCCGTTCTTCCAGGTCAGCAACCCCTGCCTCGGCCAAATCTTCCAGACCCTCAGAGCTGCGCAGCAGGGCTGCAGATCCGCCGGCGAGAACCCCTTGCACCAACTCCGGTGGGCTGCAAAAGGTGGGGGGACACTCGGCCGCATCCAACACCCCAAGCCGGCCCGAAGTGCCGGCACCGAGATAGAACAACCGCCCGCCCGCGTTGAGTCGGGCGGCTATCTGGTCGATGGCCGCAGCCAAATGTTCCCCAGCAGCCTCGACGGCCCGCTGGGCATCGAGGTCGTTCTGCAAAAACAGGTCAACCAAGGCCTGGGTGTCCAGCTGGTCGAGGGTTTCACTGGATGGGTGGGGCTGTTCGGTCAGCAAGTGACCGCGATCCCCATGGGCCTTCAGGCTCACAGCAGGCCCTCGAGTTGGCGGCGAAAGGCTTCCAGCTCTGGATCAGCGCTTTCGATCGGTTCAGCTGTGGTCATACCACCGGAATTGGTAGCTGGTGCAGCGTCGCTCCCGTCGTCCGAATCCTGCCAATTGGCCACATCCATGTTGCGCTCCGGTGGCGCAATAAACAGGCGATCTTCCGCACTTTCTGGCAGGAAGCCTGAGGGAACAAAGCGGGCCTCGTAGCCAGCCTGGCTGCAAAACAACTCCATTTCTTCCCGATCCAACAGTTCCACCGTGGGAATGGGGAAGTCCTGGGCTTCCAGCAGGCCGGCGTAACGCTCAGCGTCATCGCGATCCTCAAACAGCAACACCACCGTGCGGCCATTCAGCTCGAGCGAATGGATTCCCTCCTGGTCGCTGCCGGAATCGAAAAGGAGGACATGCACCGACATAGGGGCGCGATTGAGGCTCAAGGTTGGCTTCAGTCTCTCACCGGTGTGGAGCCTTAGGCCCCCTGGGCCAGTTCTTCGAGCCTGCGGTAAAGGGCGACCTCCGCCTCACTGAGCTCCTCGGGAACAACGATCTTGATTTCAACGATCTGGTCGCCACGCTGCTCGGACCACTCCAATCCACGACCCCGAAGACGGAGCAGGCGACCGCTGGAGGAACCTGCTGGAACGGTCATTTTCACCGGACCCCGCAGGGTCGGTACGACAACCCCGCAGCCCAGGGCAGCTTCAGCAGGCGTCAGTTCCAACTTGTAGAGAATGCGCAGCCCATCAACCCGAAGCCCGTCGGCGGTCCGCACCCGCAGCTGGAGGAAGTGATCGGCTCCGCCTTCGGCCACACCTTCCAATCTCAATCGCCAACCATCCCCGGCAAATGGCGGTGTCCACACCTCAATGCAAGTGCCATTGGCGAGCTCGAGCTCGACGCGTTCACCCTGGAGGGCCTGCTCGGGCGTGAGCTCCACCATGGATTCCAAATCGGTGGTGGCCGCTACTGGCGGCGGGGCGGCCGGTGCCGTGGCGACCTGGCCAGCGGGGGGGCCAACCTCAACCCGCTCCCTCACCTGCTCCCTGACTCGATCCGAAGCCTGATCCGAAGCTCGATCCGGTTCATAGACACCCTCACGCTCCCGGCGCTTGGCCCGGCGGTCGCCAAACAATTCGGCGAGGTAGTCCTCAAAGTCGGGAAAGCCCCTGGCGAAGGGATCGCCATCGGTGCCGGTAACTGCATCGCCGGGATCCTCCCCATTAGCCGCCTCCCAAAGCTGCCTTTTGAGCGGATCAGAGAGCACCGCATAGGCCTCATTCACCAATTTGAATTGGTCTTCAGCCCTCGGGTCGTTGGCGTTGAGATCGGGATGCCAGCGCCTGGCCTGGGTCCGAAAGGCCCGCTTCAAGCTGGTGCCATCGGCCCCGGGGGAAAGCCCCAGCACAGACCAATAATCCTGGCTTGTTGGACTACGGGTCACAGACGTCACCTGTCGCCCCAGGGGTCGTCGTCGTGGAACTGAGTTGGCCTGGAGGCCGGTCTTGGCCGCTCAGGCGGTGCACCGTCCCCATCCCAGCGGCTTGGTGCCGGCTCGCGCCACTGGTCTGGGGCTGGATCACCCCACCCTTGGGTGGGCCTATCCATTGGCCTATCCCTTGACCGCTCGAACGCTGGAGTTCGACCGTAACTATCGCGCTCGAAACTATTGCGTTCGAAACTGTTTCGCTCGAAATTGTTTCGCTCGTAGCTGGTACGGCGATCGAACTCACCGCCAAAGCGGGGGGGCGGCATGGACCAGGGATCATTGCCCGGACGATTCCAATCGTCCCAGTCGTCATCGGCGAACAATTCGTCTTTCAGGGAGCCCAGGGTGTTCTTAAGGCCCTGCAGGGGGCCTTGCTCTGAGCGCCGTTCCGTCATCAGCCGGCGGTTGAGGCCAAACAGGGCTTCCTGCAATTGGCTGACAGCCATGTCCAGATCGGCCAGGTCGTTTTCGGCCTTGGAGTTGAGGGCCAGGAGGTCTTGAACTTCCCGCACGGCCATTTCGACGGCGCGCTGTTGGCGCTCGGCCCCGTAGGGACCCAGCTCAAGGGACGCATCCCGCAGGCGGCGTTCGGCCTGGGCCACCAGGGTTTGGGCCCGGTTGCTGCGGTCGACTTCGGCCCGTTTGCGGCGGTCTTCGGTGGCTTTCTGTTCCGCCTCCTGGAGCAGCTGGGTGATCTCCTCTTCGCTGAGGTTGGAACCCCCTTGGATCGTGACGCTCTGTTGGCGCCCGGTGGTGCGATCGGTGGCGGAAACCTGCAGCAGGCCATTGGCGTCGATGTCGAAGGACACCTGGACCTGGGGCACGCCCCGGGGGGCCGGGGGAATGCCCGAGAGGCGGAAGCGACCCAGCGACTTGTTGCCCTCCGTCATCTGGCGCTCCCCTTGGAGCACATGGATCTCTACGGAGTTTTGGTTGGGCTCTGAGGTGCTGAAGAGGTCGCTTTTGCGAACAGGAATCGAGGTGTTGCGGGGGATCAAGACCTTCATCACCCCACCAATGGTTTCCAAACCAAGCGATAGGGGGGTGACGTCATTGAGCATGAGGTCGCGCAGCTCACCGGTGAGAATCCCGGCCTGAACGGCTGCACCGATGGCGACCACCTCATCGGGGTTGACCGATTGGCAAGGTTCCAGGGGGATCAAGGTGCGCACCATCTCCTGCACCATGGGCATGCGGCTCGAGCCACCCACCAGCACCACATCGTCGATGTCATCGGCTGCCAGGCCCGAATCCCGCAGGGCCCTTTGAACGGGCCTCAGCAGGCGGTCCAGCAGATCTGGGCAGAGGGATTCAAAGGTTCGGCGCTCGAGGCTCGTTTCAATGTGTAAGGGGCCATCTGGCCCCGTGGCGATAAAGGGGAGGGAGATGGGGGTGCTGAGCACACCCGAGAGCTCCTGCTTGGCCTTCTCCGAGGCCTCGGTCAGGCGCTGCAGGGCTTGGCGGTCGCGACGCAGATCGATGGAGTGCTCAGCTTGGAAAGCATCGGCCAACCAATCGACAATGCGCCGATCCCAGTCGTTGCCCCCGAGCTGGGTATCTCCGCTGGTGGCTTTGACATCGAACACCCCCTGGGCGATGCGCAAAATCGAGACGTCAAAGGTGCCTCCGCCCAGGTCGAACACCAGCACCCGCTTGACGCTGCTGCGATCAAAGCCATAGGCCAGGGCAGCCGCGGTGGGTTCGTTGAGGATCCGCTCCACCTCAAGTCCGGCTAGGCGACCCGCATCCCTGGTGGCCTGGCGCTGGGCGTCGTTGAAGTAGGCGGGCACCGTGATGACCGCAGCCTCCACAGGCTCCCCGAGGTAGGTGGAGGCATCGTCCACCAACTTGCGGAGGATGCTGGCGACCAACTCCTCCGGAGCGTATTCCCGTTCCGTGGCTGGGCAGACAACCCGCACGTTGCCCTGGTCATTGGCCCGGACCGTGTAGGGCACCGACAGGCTGCTGTCTTCAAGCTCGTCCCACTGACGCCCGACAAACCGCTTCAAATTGGCAAAGGTGTTGCGGGGGTTCAACACGAGTTGGCGCCGCGCCAACTGACCCACCAGCAACTCCTGCTCGCGGTTGAAGCCCACAACCGAGGCGGTAGTGCGCGTGCCTTCGGCATTGGCAATCACCTGGGGGCGTCCCCCCTCAAGCACAGCCACCACAGAGTTTGTGGTGCCTAGGTCGATTCCAACTATTCGACCCATGGATGCCGCTGCCCCAGCCAACAGGCGTTTGAAACCCAAAAATACTGGGCGCCGTGCTTTAAACCCGACTTAATCAGGATGTTGGCAGGTTGTACGAAGATCTGGATATCCGGTTGTCCGCTTGCTGGCCAACCCAGCCCCGACCGAACGCCAGTCATTACCTGCATGCCGACGGATCCCAGCCTTGCCTCCCCTGCGGACGTTTTTACCCTCAGACGCCGCCCACCGTCGGAAAAACTGCTGGATACGGGCTTCCGCCAGCTCACCCTGGCCCTGGCTTCCGCGGTGGCGTTTGTCCTGATTGGCATTTTTCTAACCGTTTTTGTCGAAGCCCGAGAGGCGATCGCTCAATTTGGTTTGACTTTTCTAACCACCTCGGATTGGGACCCGGGTAACGACACTTTCGGAGCCTGGGTGGCCATCTATGGAACCCTTGTCAGTTCGCTGTTGGCTTTGGTGATTGCCGTGCCCCTGGGCGTTGGTACGGCCATCTTCATCACAGAGGACATCATCCCCGTTCAAGTCCGCGAAACCATTGGGCTGATGGTTGAGCTCCTTGCGGCCTTGCCTTCGGTGGTCCTTGGCCTTTGGGCCATCTTTGTTCTTGAGCCCGCCATTCGTCCTGTCCTGAATCTCCTCCACCACCTGCTCGGCTGGACCCCGTTCTTCTCAACGGTGCCCCAGGGTCCAGGCATGGCTCCTGCCATTCTGATCCTGGTGGTGATGGTCATGCCGATTATTACCTCCATTTCCCGCGACGCCCTCAACCAAGTTCCCGTTGAGTTGCGCCAGGGAGCCTATGGCGTGGGCACAACCCGTTGGGGGGCGATTTTCAGCGTGATCCTGCCTGCCGCGGTTTCAGCGATTGTCGGCGGGGTGATGCTGTCCCTCGGCAGGGCCATGGGTGAAACCATGGCTGTGACGATGATTATCGGTAATTCCCTCAACTTTAGTTTGTCGCTATTGGCACCTGGCAACACGATCGCTTCGTTGCTAGCCAATCAATTTGGTGAGGCCGATGGCATCCAGATCTCTGCCTTGATGTATGCGGCCTTGATCTTGATGATTCTCACCTTTGTGGTCAATGTGGCTGCTCAATGGATTGTGAAGCGCCTGAGTCTTCGCTACTAATCATCTTCCTATCTCGAGATCAATCCAAGCCCGATCCCTAAAGCAGCAACCATGGCCAACCCCGCTCCCAAATCGATCAGTTACGCCAATACCGATCTGTTTGACCGTCGGCCCCTGTTTTTTGATTCCAGCCTGAAGCGCAATCAACTGAATCTGTTGCTTACTGGGATTGCGGCCCTCTTCGCTTCAATCGCCGTCCTGCCTCTGGTTTTGGTGCTTGGCCACGTCTTGGTCAAAGGAGGCAGTCTGTTCAGTTGGGCCTTGCTTACGGAACTGCCCCCCGCCCCGGGTCTCTCGGGTGGTGGCATTGGCAATGCGATCTTCGGCACCATCGTTGTCACCCTGATCGCCACCTTGATAGCTGTACCCATTGGTGTGGGTGGTGGAGTTTTCCTCTGTGAGTACTCGCGCAACGGTTGGTTCGCCCAATTCGTCCGCTTCGGCAACGACGTGCTCGCCGGTGTGCCCTCAATCATTGCAGGTATCTTTATCTACGGCCTGGTGGTGGCTACCAAGGTCTTCTTCGACCAGAGCTATAGCGCCCTAGCCGGCGGCATTGCCCTATCCGTTTTGATGTTACCCACGGTGATCAAAACCACCGATGAGGGACTTCGTCTTGTGCCCCAGGAACTGCGCTGGGGTTCCTATGGCGTTGGGGCTTCGAAGTTCGTCACCGTGATGCGCATCACCCTGCCTGCAGCTTTCACTCCAATTTCCACCGGGATTGTGCTTGCCGTTGCAAGGGCAGCAGGGGAGACAGCCCCCCTGATCTTTACCGCCCTGTTTTCACCCTATTGGCCAGACGGACTGTTTAGCCCTATCGCGTCAATGTCGGTCTTGATCTACAACTTTGCGATCATGCCCTACGAGTACCAAAATGCCCTGGCATGGGCGGCAAGTTTTGTGCTGGTGGTCATGATTCTGGGGGCGAATCTTCTGTCTCGGTGGATTACCCGCATGGCCAAGACCTAAATGATCAATCCCCATCGGCCGAAGAGCTCCCTGGCAGCTCCCTGACCTCCCCCTCTCTAAAGACTCCTTCCCGACCCCAACCCTTTCTCTCTCCCATTTCTCGCCATGGACCAAGCCACCTGCATGTCATTGGAGAACGTGAGCATCTCCTACGGCAAATTTGAAGCGGTTAAAGGCGTTTACATGCAGATCCCCCATGGGGAAGTGACGGCCTTCATTGGTCCATCGGGTTGCGGCAAATCAACGGTGCTGCGGGCCCTCAATCGCATGAATGACCTGATCCCGGGTTGCAGCCTGAAGGGCAGGGTCGTTTTCGATGGCCACGATCTCTACGACCCAAGGGTCGATCCCGTAGAGGTGCGCCGCCGGATCGGCATGGTGTTCCAAAAGCCAAACCCCTTCCCCAAGAGCATCTACGAGAACATCGCTTTTGGAGCCAGGATTAACGGCTACAAAGGTGATATGGATGAGCTGGTTGAACGCTCCCTCCGCAAGGCCGCTGTATGGGACGAGTGCAAGGACAAGCTGAAGGAAAGTGGTTTAGCCCTTTCCGGAGGTCAGCAGCAGCGCCTGTGCATTGCCCGGGCCATTGCCACGGAACCCGAGGTCATCTTGATGGATGAACCCTGTTCCGCCCTGGATCCGATCTCCACTTTGAAAATTGAGGAGACCATGCATGAGCTCAAGCGCAGTTACACGATTGTGATTGTGACCCACAACATGCAGCAGGCTGTTCGTGTGGCCGACAACACCGCCTTCTTCAATGCCGAAGCCGTGGAAGGTGGAACCGGCAAGGTTGGCTATCTCGTCGAATTGAATTCCACCGAGCGCATCTTTAACGCCCCAGCCCAGCAGTCCACCCAGGACTATGTGAGCGGTCGCTTTGGTTAATCATTTCAGTACTCTAATTTTGAGTGCTGAATGATACTTACCCTGTTTAAAGGTACAAAAAAACCGGCCCGAGGGCCGGTTTTTTAAAGCGGAGAGGGAGGGATTCGAACCCTCGATAAAGTTGCCCCTATACAGCATTTCCAGTGCTGCGCCTTCAACCACTCGGCCACCTCTCCAACGGCAAGATGGGGCAGATGTCAATGTAGCAGCATGAAGACCAGTCATCCGATCACGATCCACTGGCGCCAAACGGGCCGGATAATCACCCATGCTGTTCCAGAGGGCGAGTACATCCTTCGCAGTTTTGAGCAACAGGGTGATCCGATCCCCTTTAGTTGCCGGAATGGATGTTGCACCACGTGTGCGGTGCGTGTGCTGGAAGGGGAGATTGATCAACGGGAGGCCCTCGGGCTCTCCCGCGAACTCAGGGCCAAGGGCTATGGCCTGCTGTGTGTTGCCCGCTCGACCGGTCCCCTGGTGGTGGAAACCCAGGATGAAGACGAGGTCTACGACCTTCAGTTTGGTCGGTTCTTTGGCCGGGGCAAAGTGAAGGCTGGCCTCCCCTTGGACGAGGAGTGAGATGGGGCTTCCTTTGACCAGCCAATCCCCCAGCAGCCAGGCTGCCATCAACTCGGGCCTCAGCAGCAGCGACCTTCAGCGCCTTAGTGGGCTTGCCAGGCAGGCTGCAGAGCTGGGTGGCGTTGAGCTCAGCCAGCGCTTCGGCCGCCTTGAGCAGGTTCGTGAGAAGGGCCGTTCCGGCGATTTGGTTACGGAGGCTGACCATGCCGCAGAGGCTGCGGTGCTCGATCTGCTGCACCGGGAAACCCCTGAGATTGGTGTGCTGGCTGAGGAGAGCGGCCGACGCCAGGCCCCAGGCGATTTGGAATGGTGCGTGGACCCCTTGGATGGCACCACCAACTACGCCCATGGTTTCCCGTTCTTCGGCACATCCATTGGGCTCACCTGGAAAGGCATTCCCTTGCTTGGGGCCCTGGCGGCCCCTGCCCTGGGGGAGCTCTTTTGGGCTGCACCGGGTTTAGGCAGCTGGTGCAATGACCAGGCCCTGACGGTCACGGCCTGTGATCGGCTTGGGGATGCCCTGCTGGCGACAGGTTTTGCCTACGACCGCTCCACCCGGCTCGACAACAACTACGCGGAGTTCGCCTATTTCACCCATCGCACCCACGGCGTGCGCCGGGCTGGGGCCGCGGCCCTCGACCTGGCCTACGTGGCTGCAGGGCGCCTCGATGGCTATTGGGAGCGGGGCCTCTCCCCCTGGGACCTGGCTGCTGGGGTTGTGCTCGTCGAACAGGCCGGTGGGCTGGTCACCAGCTACGACGGCTCAGCCCTGCAGCTCCCTAGCGGACGAATCATTGCCTCTGGGGAGCCAATCCACCAAGCATTGGTGCAGGGACTGGCCGAATGCCGGCCCCTAAGCGGCAGCAGTTTTGGGGCCCCAGAGCTGGATCCATAGGATCAGGTCGTCATCCCCTTCCGCAGTGCTGCCAATGGCCCTCCAACCTGCCGCTGGTGCCAAGGATCTCAACCCGCGGGATGTGGAGCGGAATCGCCAAATCTGCGACCAACTCGCAGCTATCTACCGCCTCTGGGGCTACCAGGAGGTGACACCGCCTTCGTTTGAACGGCTCGACACCCTCGAGGCCGGTGGGGCCATCGACGGCCGGGAGGTCGTGCGCCTCTCCAGCGATGAACCCCTTGGCCTGCGCCCCGAACTCACCGCTTCGATTGCCCGTGCTGCGAGCACGCGCATGGCCCAACGCCCGCGGCCGCTTCGCCTCTGGGCCGCAGGGCCCACCTTCCGTTCCAGCGTTGGAGATAGTGGCCGTCAACGGGTGAGTGAGCAGTTGCAGAGCGGCGTGGAACTGCTGGGAGTGGCCTCAGCCGCCGCAGACGCCGAATTGATGCGCCTGCTCCTGGCAGCGGCTGGGGCCCTGGGCCTGCAAGGCCACCACAGGCCCACCCTGTTGGTGGGACACCACGGCCTTCTTGCTGCCCTGCTGAACCAGATCCCAGGCGAGCATCGCAGCGCTGCGCGGGCGGCCCTCACCGGATTCGATGCCCTCGCACTTCAGCAGCTGGGTGTCAGCGATGCCGAGAAACAACGCCTGGCCACCTTGATGCGCCTGCGCGGCGAACCGGCCCAGGTGCTCTACCAAGTCGAACAATGGCTTGGCCCGCTACCGCTCATCCATTCCCTGGCCGCCAGCTTGGCCAGCGTGGCCCAGGCCGCTAGCCGCCTCGGCGTGGCTGTCCAACTCGATCCCACCTTCCAACCCCACTTCGCCCTTTACGACGGATTGGTGCTGAAGCTGGTGTGCCACGGGCCGGAGGCCCCGGTAGATCTCGCTAGCGGCGGTCGCTACGACGCCTTGGTGGGTCGCTTCTGCGCCGATTCAAGCCTTGCCGCAGGCATGGGATTTGGATTCAACGTGGAGGCGATTCGCGAGTTGCTTGATGCAGCGATGGATCACCCGCCAAGCCCCGCTCCCCTGCTGGTGGCCTACGGCCACGCCAGCCATCTGGCCCAGGCCCTCGATGCCCTTGAGGAGCTGCACCAGCGGGGTGTAGCCGCTGAATTACTCAGCGATCCCGTTGCCAGCAAAGGCGCTGCCGAATCCCTTGCCCTGCTGCGCTGCTGTGCGGGGTTGCACTGGGTTGGTGCCTAGGATTCGCCCACTTCGACGCCCGATTGGCGCCTTCTGAGCCATGGCCCACACCATCGTGACCGACGTGTGTGAGGGCGTGGCCGACTGCGTCGATGCCTGCCCGGTGGCCTGCATCCACCCCGGTCAGGGGGCCAACGTCAAGGGCACGGGCTTTTATTGGATCGATTTCGATACCTGCATTGATTGCGGTATCTGCCTCCAGGTGTGCCCCGTGGCAGGGGCCATTCTCCCCGAGGAGAAGCCCAGCCTTCAACGGGCCAGCTGAGGATCAGGGTTCGGGGAACCCCCCATCGCTGCCATTGAGTCGGGACCGTTGCCATCCGTAGGGTCGGGCCACTGACACGACTGCCATGACGGTGCTGGAACAAGGCCAGATTCAGATCCACACCGAGAACATCTTCCCGATCATCAAAAAGGCCGTTTACAGCGGCCATGAGGTTTTCCTGCGGGAATTGGTGAGCAATGGCGTCGATGCCATTAGCAAGCGCCGCATGGCCTCCATGGGCGGCGACTGCAGCGAAGGCCCCGAAGCTTCCATCAGCATCAGGATCAACCGCGAAGCGAATACCCTCACCATCTCTGACAACGGCATCGGCATGACCGCCGATGAGGTCAAGCGCTACATCAACCAGGTGGCGTTCTCCAGCGCCGAAGACTTCCTCGAAAAATACAAACAGGAAAGCGACGCCATCATTGGCCACTTCGGCCTGGGCTTTTATTCGAGCTTCATGGTTGCCAAGCAGGTGGAGCTGGTCACCCTTAGTGCCAGACCCGATAGCCAGGCCGTGCGCTGGAGCTGCGATGGATCGCCCAACTTCAGCCTTGAGGCTGCCGAACGCAGCGAACCCGGCACCGATGTGATCCTCCACCTGATGGAGGAGGAGCTCGAGTACATCGAGCCCTCCCGCATCCGCACCCTGATCACCACCTATTGCGACTTCATGCCCGTGGAGGTGCAATTGGAGGGTGAAACGGTCAACAAGCGGGAGGCCCCATGGCGCAAGAGCCCCCGGGACCTCACCGACGACGACTACATCCAGCTGTATCGCTACCTCTACCCCTTCCAGGGGGATCCCTTGCTGTGGGTGCACCTCAACACCGACTACCCCTACAACCTCCAGGGAATCCTCTACTTCCCCAAATTGACCGGGCGGGCCGACTGGGAGAAGGGCGAAATCCGGCTCTATTGCAACCAGGTGTTTGTCAGCGACTCCATCAAGGAAGTGGTTCCCCGTTACCTGTTGCCCCTGCGGGGCGTGATCGATTCGCCCGACATCCCCCTGAATGTGAGTCGCTCGGCCCTACAAACCGACCGACGGGTGCGCTCGATTGGCTCGTTCGTGGCCAAGAAGGTGGGCGATCGGCTCAAGCAACTCCACCAGGAGGACCCCAAGCGCTATGCCGAGATCTGGGAATCCCTGGCCCCCTTCATCAAGATCGGCGCCATGGAGGACGACAAATTTGCGGAGCAGGTCGCCGATCTGGTGCTGTTTGCCACCTCTGCCAAGGCCCAAGAGGGCGGTGAAGCTGAGCTGGCCAACCCCGATCCAATTCCCTCAGAAGGGGACAAGGCCTTCACGACCCTGGGGGGCTACCGCAGCCGGTTGCCCGCCGATCACGCCTCGAGAATCCTCTACTGCACCGATGAAGCAGGCCAGGCCGGTCCCTTGGCCCTCTGGAAAGGCCAGGGCGCGGAAGTGCTGCTGGCAGACACCTTCATCGATACCCAATTCATCCCCTGGCTGGAGATGCGCCATGGGGAGCTCAAGTTCCAACGGGTTGACGCGGAACTCGACGACTCCCTGCAAGAAAAGGAGAGCGAAATCAGTGACGCCGATGGCAAGGACGCTTCTGAGAAGGTTCGCGACCTCTTCAAAACAGCCCTGGCCAACGACAAAATCACGATCCAGGTGCAAGCCCTCAAGGGCGACAACGCGCCTGCCGCCCTGATTTTGCTGCCTGAGCAAATGCGCCGCATCAACGACATGGGTGCCCTGATGGAGCAACGCTTACCCGGGCTGCCTGATCACCATGTGTTGTTGATTAACCGCAAACACCGCCTGGTGGAAGGGTTGCTCAAACTCAGCGCTGGATCCGTGATCACCACCTCAGCTGGATCGGCCGGTGGATCCCCGAGTCAGGAACTGGCCACGGGCCTGGGGCGCCATGTGTACGAAATGGCTCGACTTGCCGTGGGCGGGCTCGAGCCCAACGAACTGGCGGGCTTCCAGCAACGCAGTTGCGACTTAATGGGTCAGCTGATGGACCGGGGGCTCTGAGCTTCCAGGTTCCAGGTTCTAACCCCGGGCACTCGCTTGCCCAAACCTCCTGCCCCGGTGAGGGTCTGCCCCTTTGGTAAGATCTTCCTCTGGGCTTAGCCCTAAGTCACTTGGGTTCCAGCCCAAATTCATCGAAAAGGTTGATTGTCATGTCACGGGTTTGTCAGCTCACCGGCAAGCGCGCCAACAACGGCATGGCTGTTAGCCACTCCCACGTGCGCACCAAGAAACTCCAGCAGGTGAACCTGCAGGAGCGTCGCCTCTGGTGGGCCGAAGGCAAGCGTTTCATCAAAATCCGTGTCTCCACCAAGGCCCTCAAGACCATCTTGAAAAAGGGTTTGGGTGCCTATGCCAAGGAATTGGGCATCAACCTCGCCAAGATCTGATTCCATGCGGCGTCGCGCCCTGTTCAGCTCAGCGCTTCAGGCCGTTCGCTCTTCAAGTTCGTTCCTTGCCATGAGCATCGGACTCACCAGCTTGTTGGCCAAAAGCCAGCAGGCTTTTGCTTTGGGCGGCACCCTGCCTGAGCTGAATATCCCAGCACCCGATTTCAACCTGGCCGGTGTCACACCTAGCAGGCCTGGGAAGATCAGCGAGGCCGTAGAGACCCAACGCCAATTGGCCGATTTTTCTGGGCAATGGCTGGTTCTTTACTTTTATCCAAGGGATTTCACCGAAGGCTGCACCATCGAAGCCCGGGGGTTCCAACAGGATTTAGGCCTGTTCCACAAGGCTGGGGCTGAGGTGGTCGGAATTAGCGCCGATAGTCCCGATTCCCACGCCGAGTTCTGCGGCAGTGAAGGCCTCGCCTATCCCTTGCTCTCCGATCCTGGAGGCAGCGTGAGCAAGAGCTATGGCAGCTGGATCGCCCCCTTTTCCCAGCGCCACACGTTTGTGATCGACCCCGATGGAATCCTGCGGGCCCGCTTTGTCGCGGTACGGCCCAGCGGCCATAGCCATGAGGTGTTGGACACCTTGAAGTGCCTCCAGGCCGCATAAGCTGAAAAACCCTGGTTGCCATTGATGCCGAGCCGCCGCTCCCTGCTCAAAACCATGCCCCTGGCCCTGGTTGCAGGCTTGATTACCGGCAGCGCCGCCGGCTGGATACCGAAGGTCCAAGCCAACCCAAGCGCGCAGACCAAAACAGCGGCCCACGTCCTGGTGACGGCAGATACGGGTAGCGGCAATGCGGAGCAGTTTGCCAATGGCAAACAAATGGCCGCCATCCACCGGCAGCGGCCGGTGGATTTTGTGATTCTTGGTGGCGACAACATCTACCCCGATGGCAATCTGGCCGAGGTGGAGGCGAAGTTCACTAAGCCCTATGCCGCGCTCCTGCAGGCGGGTGTGCCGTTTCATGCGGTACTCGGCAACCACGACATCCGAACAGGCAACGGCGAACCGCAAGTTGCCTACAAGCCCTTTGGCATGAAGGGTCGCTGGTACACGATCCGCCAGGGTCCCGTCGAATTTTTCATGCTGGATACCAACATGAATGCCCCCTGGCAATTTCAGATGCCCTGGCTGAAAAAGGCCTTGGCCAGCAGCTCGGCCCCCTGGAAAGTGGTAGTGGGACACCATCCCATTTATTCAGCTGGCCTGTATGGCGACGATCCCAACGCTATTGCCCGTCTAACACCCGTGTTTGCCAAATATGGCGTGCAGCTTTACATCAATGGCCACGAGCACAGCTACGAGCGCACCCAATCCATCAATGGCACCACCTATCTGATTACCGGCGGCGGTGGGGCTTACCTTCGTCCCATCCTGGCCAACGGCCGCAGCGTCAAGGTGTCGAGCAGCTACAGCTTTGTCGAGTTGAGCGCCACCGACAAAACCCTGCGCATCGACGCTTGGACCAACAAGGGCCAATCCCTGGATCAGGCAGTTTTGACCCGCTGATAACGCGGCACCTGGGCCCATCCCATCAGAGCCCTTCAAACATGCTTTGGTGCCCTTGGGCCTGGCCATGCAGGGCCTGGATTAGGCCCGCGGCAGGGGGCTGGTCCAAACACGATCTCCAGCTTGCGAGAAGGGTTTCGGCCACCACCGGAGTATCCAAGTTCTGGCAGGGGCAGCCGATGGCCTTGGCCGCGGCGGCAACCTTGGGGTCATAGCTCAAGGCCACCGTGGGGCTGCCTGACAGGGCCGCCAAAATCAAGCCGTGGAGCCGCATGGCCAGCACCAGGCCAGCAGAGGCGAATACGGCCATGGCTTCCCGGGGATGGGCTGGCACCACCTCCCGACTTCTGCACTCGAGTTCCTCACTGAGGAGTCCGTCGCTGCGCAATTGCCCCAGCAAGCCCCGATCCTGTTCCCCATGGAAGGCCAACCAGATCACCTCCCGGTTTTCCTGCACCGCAAGGGATGACAGGGCTTCTAGGTAGGGCATCCACGACCGGGCATCCAGGTGATGGGTGGGCCTGAAACACACCACGAGGGGGCCTTGCATGCCGCGCCATTGCTGGGGTGCCAGGGCCCAAACGGGATCGGGAGCCACCAAACCCACCACGCCCCATTTGGCGGCAAGGGAAGCGGAAGCCTGATCCCGCCAACTGATGGCAGTGGCGAAGGGCAACAGGGCGCGCACCAGCAGACGACTGCGTCTGCGGCGTAAGGGGCCCAGCCCCTGGCCCCACAGCAGCACCTGCTTGCCCTGGAGCTTGGCGGCCGTGATCAGCGCCCCGTAATAGAGGAGGCTGCGGAAACTGGTGGCGTCCTGGAGGAGGCTGCCGCCTCCCAACACCAGGGCATCGACGCCCTTCAAGGCAGCCAAGACCCGACGGAGCGAGCGCCTGGGCACCGTGGAAACGCCAAAGCGTTCGCGTACCTGGCGTTCGTCGTAGGCCGTCACGGTGGGAATCACCCCAGCGGGCAACTGGGCCAAGGCCACCTGTAAGAGGGCGTCATCGCCGAGATTGTGCTCCCCGTAATAACCACAGAGCAACACGCGCTTGGCGATTGGCTGGGGCAAGGCAAGTCAATAACGCGTGATTCAAAGCATCGCATTGCTGCGATCACCGGGTCGCGGGATGCCTGAAGCGCACCCGGTAGGTGGTGTGGGCTGGGCCAAGATGCTGAATCAGGGCATCACGGGCTTCTTCATGGAGCTCTTCCAGATTGCTGGCCACAATCCGAAGCTTCCGCTCAACCGCCTTGGCCTCAATTCCCTGGGGATGGCAGGGGGCCACATCAAAAACTATCTCGCGCATATCTGGGTGACAGCGTCTTCAGCTTGATCGGCTTTTGCGTCCATGAAGGGGCTGGATCCATACGGAGAACCGGCGCTTCAGGGGCGGTTCTGCCATCTCCCTACCATTGCAATTCCATTGGGCCCTCGCCATTGCACGCCCTTTCGCTGCCGACCTGGTGGATCCATGTGGCCTCAGTGCTGGAGTGGGCGGCGGCCATGCTGGCCGTCCAGCGCTTCGGCCAATGGCGGCGTGAACCAGCCTGGCGATGGCTTGCCCTAGCCATGGTGCCTGCCCTAGGCAGTGCCATGGCCGCCTGCACCTGGCATTTGTTCGACAACAGTGCCGATCTTCAGGGTCTCGTGGTGTTTCAGGCCGGCCTCACTGGCCTGGGCAATGCCGCCTTGGCTCTGGCCACCTGGAACCTCTTGCGCCTCCAGCGGGGTCTTTCGTGAGCGTTCTCCCGTGAGAGGTTTCTGGTGAGTGGCCTGTTGGGTTGGTTGGCGGGGGTGGATCCCAGCCCTCTGTTTGTGTTGTCGTTACTGCCCTATCTGGCTTTTCTCTGGTGGGCCAGGCAGGTGAAGGCCTTTCCTCGGCTAGCCCTGCGGGGCTTTGAACTCACCCTGCTGTTTGTGGCCGTCACGATCGTGGCTGCGGTCGTTGCCCAGCTTCAGTTCGGCAAACAACTGGCCGATGTGGATCCCCTCCATGGCGGGGCTGAATCGTTCCTGACCCTCTCCAACCTTTTTGTGGTGCTCGGCTTTTCTGCCATGACAGGCAAGCAAAACAACCAATGAACAAGTCTTACGGGGAGAAGCCAGATCCCCAAAGGCCCCGGAGAATGGATCGTCAGGTTTCTGCTCCATGATCGCTCCGCTTTTGGCCTTGGCCCCTGCTTCCATTGCCTGGTCACCGAAGGTGGCCCTGGTGATGATTGTCTGCAACGTGATCGCTATTGCCATCGGCAAGGCCACCATCAAGCATCAAAACGTGGGACTGAAACTGCCCAGCAGCGCCATGTTTGGCGGCATGAGCCACGGCGCCATGTTGGGCAGCCTCAGCCTCGGCCACATGATCGGCATGGGCGCCATCTTGGGCCTGGCAACCCGGGGCGTGGTCTGAGTTCAAGCCGTCTAACCTCAGGGTTAGGAACGGGCCCACAGATAGGGCAAGGCCTTGAGCCCATACCGCTCAAAGCGGTAGTCAAAGAGAAGGGCGGAGAGATCCTCTGCCCTTTTTGTTTGCAATCCATTCAGCAGCCGTTCCAGCCGCTGATCGGCCTTGGCATTGGCTAAGCCCAACCAGGTACGCCGGGCCAAGCGGCCACTCAAGCTCCATCGCCAGCCCAGGGCCTGGCGCAATTGGCGTGGGTAGGCCTCAAGGATTCGGCCTGCCTGACCTGGGCACTGCAGGGCTTCCTGCAAGAGGGGTGCTAGTACCCGGCTACTGGTGAGGGCATGGCGGATGCCTTCCCCGCCAAGGAGGTTGGCGGTGCTGACCACATCACCGAGGCCAAGGAGCCGACCTTTCTGATGGGGCTCCCGGCGGCGAACGCTGCTGCGGATGCGGCCGCCGTGGCGATCAAGTACCAGGGCGGTCTGGAGATCGGACGCCCTCAACACCTTGGCTAATTCCGCCGTCAAAGGAGGTTGGGATCGGCTGGGATCGATCAACCGGCAAACGCCCACCTTGAGTTGGTTTTTGGCCATGGGGAAAATCCAGCCGTAGCCCTGCTGCACCCAGGAACTGCCCAGAAAAAAGGTGAGACGATCCCCCCATGTCGAGGCCTGACCATCAGGCAGCTGCAGCAGCCACTCCACCCCCACCCCTGTGACCAGGGGATCCTGGCGCGAAGCTCCCTCAGCGAGTAGGGCCCGTCCTTCCCCCGAGGCATCTACCACCCAGTCGCTGGTGATGGTGCGCCTCTGGCCCTCGCTGCCCTGCAGGATCGTGACCATCCTTGATCCTCCTAAGGAGCCGACTGCGCTGGTTTGGGGGCCGCACTCCACTGCCCGCCAACCCAATTGCAGCTCAGCCCCCCAGCCCTGGGCTTGGCTCGCTAGCCACTGGCGCAACGCACCAAAATCCAGCACGGCACCGATGGGTTGGCCGGCCATCCACTGGCGGGCCTGGGTGCCTTCTTCGCCCCCCAATGCCCCTGGGCCCACCAACTGCCAGCCCCGCCATCGGGCTGCCACAACCTGCTCGGGCAAGCCGAAGCGATCCAGGGCCGCTAGGGGCAGAGCTGCACTGCTGAACGCCGCTTGGCCCAAGTCGATGAGCCGATCGACCAGCACCACATCCACCCCTGCCTGGGCCAGGAGCCTGGCCAATTCCCCACCGGAAGGTCCGGCCCCCACAACCAATACCTGGCAGTCGGATTTGAGGGCCTTTGGCGAAGGGGATCGGGAGGCGTCTGACGGTGGTGAAACCAGGGTTGTCAGACCGCTACGGCCTGGGCCATGCCAGCCAAAGGGGCCTGAAAAGAACTGCCGTAGCGCTCCAGGATCCGTTCAGCCATCTGGGCCGGGGTAAGGCCTAGGGCTTGCTTGCTTTGATCCGGTGAGGCGTGGTCTACAAGCAC
>Ga0310331_10050_pt1 | contig 19419 bp, 19 predicted proteins | sample LakMicMDCLOrngC5_FD_195545 | JGI IMG/M metagenome (GOLD analysis project Ga0310331, IMG submission 195545) | Enriched freshwater cyanobacterial communities from Lake Michigan, Michigan, United States - MI23.DCL.Orng.C5 (v2) (version 2) | ecosystem: Environmental > Aquatic > Freshwater > Lake...
GCTTTCAGGGTGTCTGCCGGCCTGTCGACGAAGGACTTTCCAGGCCCAGCCCTTCCAACCTTGACCCATACCGCTTGCGAGAGCTTTGAAAGCTCTGTGGAGTTGCGAGCGACCCTGAACGAGCAACTGACCCCTCAGCTGGATCCCCAGCAGGAGCCTCAGGTCGACAGTCCCGTCGTGGACCTCAGCGCCCTCGATCTGGTGCCCACCGAACCGGAGACCAGTCCCGAACCGATCGCCACCACGGTGATCGACGTGCCGGCCCCAACCGGCTCGAGCGCGACAGGCTTTGCCGCCTTCGGCTTCGCCCCCGAGCTGCTGGAGGCCCTGGAGGCCATCGGCTATCAGGAGCCCTCGCCGATCCAGAAAGCCGCCATCCCCGAACTGCTGCTGGGGCGCGACCTGGTGGGCCAGGCCCAAACGGGCACCGGCAAAACCGCCGCCTTCGCCCTGCCGCTGCTGGCGGGCCTCGATCCGGATCAGCGCACGCCGCAGGTGCTGGTGCTCACCCCCACCCGCGAACTGGCCATCCAGGTGGCCGATTCGTTTAGCAGCTACGCGGCCAAGATGCCCCAGCTGCGGGTGCTGCCCATCTATGGCGGCTCCGATTTCCGCGACCAGATCGCCCGCCTCAAGCGGGGCGTGCAGATCGTGGTGGGCACCCCCGGCCGCGTGATGGATCACATGCGCCAGGGCACCCTCAACCTCTCCGGGCTGCGCAGCCTGGTGCTGGATGAGGCCGATGAAATGCTGCGCATGGGCTTCATCGACGACGTCGAGTGGGTGCTGGGGCAGCTGCCCGAGCAGCGCCAGGTGGTGCTGTTCTCGGCCACCATGCCGGCGGAGATCCGCCGCATCTCGCACCAGTACCTCAAGGATCCGGCCGAGATCACGATCCGCACCAAAGGGTCGGACGCCAGCCGCATCCGCCAGCGCTGCATCACCGTGAACGGCCCCCAAAAGCTCGAGGCCCTGTGCCGCGTGCTGGAGGCCGAATCGAAACAGGGGGTGATCATCTTTGCCCGCACCAAGGCGATCACCGTGACCGTGGCCGAGGAGCTCGAGGCCCGCGGCTACGACGTGGCGGTGCTCAACGGCGATGTGGCCCAGAACCAGCGCGAACGCACAATCGAACGCCTCAAGAGCGGCACCGTGGATGTGCTGGTGGCCACCGATGTGGCCGCCCGCGGCCTGGATGTGGAACGCATCTCCCTGGTGATCAACTACGACATCCCCTTCGATGCGGAGGCCTACGTGCACCGCATCGGCCGCACCGGCCGGGCGGGCCGCAGTGGCGACGCGATCCTGTTCGTCACGCCCCGGGAGCGGCGCTTCGTCAACGGCCTGGAGCGGGCGGTGGGCCGCCCCATCGAGCCGATGGAGATCCCCACCAACGCCACCATCAACCAAAACCGTCTGGATCGGCTGCGCCAGCGGCTCACCGACGGCCTGGAGCCCCAGGAGAGCGCCGGCACCACCGACAGCAACCGCGCCGAGGAGCGCGCCCTGCTGGCGGAAATGCTGCAGCGGGTGGGCCAGGAATCCGGCGCCAGCTTCGAGGCCCTAGCCCTGTCGGCTCTGCAGCTGGCGGTGGGGGATCAACCGCTGCTGATGCAGGGCGATGAGAGCTGGCTGCGTCAGGGCGCTCCGCAGCGCGATGGCCGCCGCGGCGAGCGCATGGCCCCCGGCGGTCCCGCCGGTGCCGGCCCACAGCGCCGCGGTCCGCGGGAGCAGGCCGGCCCCCCCGAGGCCAACATGGAGCGCTTCCGCATTGAGGTGGGCTGGCGCGACCGGGTCAAGCCGGGCAACATCGTTGGCGCCATCGCCAATGAGGCAGGTCTGAACGGCCGCAGCATCGGCCGCATCCAGATCTTCGACGCCCACAGCCTGGTGGACCTGCCCCAGGGCATGCCCGAGGACGTGTTCAAGGGCCTGCAACGGCTGCGGGTGATGAACCGCGAATTGCAGATCAGCCGCGTGCGCGACTGATGCCGGCAAGCCCCCTTAGGCGCAGAGGCCGGTGAGGCCTTCGCTGGCCAGCACACTCAACTGCTCGGTGCCCAGCCGCTCCACCGCCCGCACCAGCGAAGGCTGAACCGAGCCGCTCTCACTGGCCACCAGACTCTGCAGCAGGTCGAAGCGATCCTGGGGAGCCAGCTCCCCGTCGGCGGTCCAGGCCAGGCTCCAGGGCACGGGTGCCGTCATCAGAGGCGCTCGCAACGGATGTGGGTTTGCTGACAATGGAACACTAGTTGGGGATCAAGGGGTTTCTTCCGGTTCCCTTCGCTCTTGCTTCAAGCCTCTTCATCTCCACCGCAGATCGCACCGGCGCCGCACCGGCCGTGGGCCAGCCGCGCCGCACCCTGCAGGCAGGCTGACCGCCGCCCTGTAGGGTGAGTCCGATTCCAGGGCTTACTGGCTCCAATCGGAACCCGCAGCATCCACGAATCAGTTTTCGAATCAGTTTTCAAGGTTCCGTTGAAGGAATGACCATTTACGTAGGCAACCTCTCGTTCCAAGCCGAACAGGAGGATCTGCTCGATCTGTTTAGCCAGTACGGCGAGGTGGCCAAGTGCAGCCTGCCGCTCGATCGCGAAACCGGCCGCAAGCGTGGCTTCGCCTTCGTCGAGATGGCCACCGATGCCGACGAGCAAAAAGCGATTGACGACCTCCAGAACGTGGAGTGGATGGGTCGGATGATCCGCGTCAACAAGGCCACCCCCCGTGAAGGCGGCGGTGGTGGCGGTGGCGGCGGCCGCGGCGGTTACGGCGGCGGCGGCGGCGGCGGTAATCGTGCGGCGGCGGCGGTTACGGCGGCGGCGGTGGCGGCAACCGCGGTGGCGGTGGTGGCGGCGGCTATGGCGGCGGCGGCGGCAACCGCTGGTAAGCCAGGCCCCGTCCACCCCCACCCGGGGATCCCTCCCCAAAGCAAAGCCCCTCGGTTGCGGACTCCGGTCCGCCAACCAAGGGGCTGTTTGTGTGGCCTGGGTGCTAAGCCTGCTGGACTAACTGGCCGGCTCGAGCCCCTCAGGCTCCAGCAGATCCTTCAGCTGATCCCGCTGCCATTCCCGGCAGCGCACCGCCTGCTTGGGGTAGATCGCCTGGAGCTCCCCTTCACGGGGCTCAGGCAGGGCGCTGCGCAGGGAACGGCGACGCAACTTGGCCGTCCAGCGATGGAACCGGTGAAACGCTCTGGAACGCGTCATGGACACCTCCGGGGGGAGACCTCTTCGGTCTAACGCGTCCAGACCCCGCCTCCCAGGGGGTGGCGCTCACCTTTACATTCCCTTCCCATGCCAGGCCCCATGGCCAGCCCATCCCCCCTGCAGCGCTTGCTGCGCACCCTGCAGCCCCACCGCCGCCTGGTGTGGCTAGCGGCCAGCTGTTCGGTGCTCAACAAGCTGTTCGACCTGGCGCCACCGGTGCTGATCGGCCTGGCGGTGGATGTGGTGGTGCAGCAGAACGACTCCTGGCTGGCGGCCCTCGGGGTGGTGACGGTGCCGGGCCAGCTGGGGGTGCTGGCGGTGCTGTCGTTCCTGATCTGGAGCGCCGAATCGCTGTTCGAATACCTCTATGCACTGCTCTGGCGCAACCTGGCCCAACGCGTGCAGCACGAGCTGCGGCTGGAGGCCTACGACCACCTGCAGCGCCTGCAGATGGGCTTCTTTGAAGCCAGCAGCAGCGGCCGCCTGCTGACGATCCTCAACGACGACATCAACCAGCTGGAGCGGTTTCTCGACCACGGCGCCAATGAGCTGCTGCAGCTGATCACCACGGTGCTGGCGGTGGGCGGCGCCATGGTCTGGCTGTCCCCCACGGTGGCGGGGGTGTCGTTCCTGCCGATCCCGGTGATCCTCTGGGGATCGCTGCACTTCCAACGGCGCCTGCAGCCCCGCTACCAGGAGGTGCGCGAACGGGCCGGCGACCTGGCCAGCCGCCTGGCCAACAACCTCGGCGGCATGCTCACCATCAAGAGCTATGCCGCCGAGCCATGGGAGCTGGAACGGCTCCGGGCCGACAGTGAGGCCTACCGCCTCAGCAACCGCCGGGCGATCCGACTCTCGGCGGCCTTCATCCCACTGATCCGCTTCGCGATCCTGTTCGCCTTCCTGGCGATCCTGGTGATCGGCGGCCTGCAGGCCTGGCGCGGGGCCATCGCCGTGGGCACCTATTCCTTCCTGGTGTTCATCACCCAGCGGCTGCTATGGCCCCTCACCAGCCTCGGCCGCACCCTCGACGACTACCAGCGGGCCATGGCCTCCACCCAGCGGGTGCTCGATCTGATCGATACCCCCATCGCCATCCCCAGCGGGGATCGCCCCCTGCCGCTGGGCCAGGTGCGCGGGGCCATCCGCTTCGAGGCGGTGGACTTCGCCTACCCCGGCCGCGATCCACTGCTGCGGCAGTTCTGCCTGGAGATCCCCGCCGGCAGCACCCTGGGGATCGTGGGGGCCACCGGGTCGGGCAAGAGCACGATCGTGAAACTGTTGCTGCGCCTCTACGAGCTGCAGGGGGGCGCGATCCGGCTGGATGGGCAGCCCGTGGATCAGCTGCAACTGGCGGACCTGCGCCGGGCCATCGGCCTGGTGAGCCAGGAGGTGTTCCTGTTCCACGGCACGGTGGCGGAGAACATCGCCTACGGCAGCTTCGACGCCCCCCGCCAGGCCATCGAGCGGGCCGCGCAGCTGGCGGAGGCCTCCCGGTTCATCGAGGCCCTGCCCCAGGGCTACGACACGGTGGTGGGGGAGCGGGGCCAACGGCTCTCCGGCGGCCAACGGCAGCGCATCGCCCTAGCCCGGGCCATCCTCAAAAACCCGCCGGTGCTGATCCTGGATGAGGCCACCGCAGCGGTGGACAACGAAACGGAAGCCGCCATCCAGCGCTCCCTGGATCTGATCACGGCCGAGCGCACCACCCTGGTGATCGCCCATCGCCTCTCCACCGTGCGCCACGCCGATCGAATTGTGGTGATGGAGCAGGGCCGCATCGTGGAGAGCGGCAGCCATGAGCAACTGATCCAGGCCGGCGGCGCCTACGTGAACCTGTGGCGGGTGCAGGCGGGGCTGCGGGCCGATGAGGCGCTGCAGCTGTGAACCCGAGGCAGTCCCGCGGCCCTTGGGGCGGCTGACATAGGTTTTCCCGATGACCAGCAGCGCCACCTACCCCCTGCGGGATGAACGCGGGCCGATGCTCAAGGCCATCGCCCTGGGGCTCGGGGCTGGCATCGTGCTGGCGGCACCGCTGCATCTGCTGCTGGAGGGCGCCTCGGTGGGGGCCAACCACCAGCTGGTGAATCCGTTCAGCAATTGGACCGGCGCCGGCGCCAAGCAGGTGGTGATCCTGGGCACCGATGTGGGCGGTGGCAACACCGATGTGATGTACACCCTGCGGGTGAAGGACGGGGTCACCGAGCTGATCCAGGTGCCCCGCGACACCTACATCGCCTCCAAGCGCTACGGCGCCCTCAAGGCCAATGCCCTCTTGGCCTATGGCGGGCCCGAGCTGGTGAAGCAGGAGCTCAGCCGCCAGTTCGGCCGGCCCGTGGAGCACCACATCCTGATCAACCTGTCGGTGATCCGGCGCCTCGGGGATTCCCTGGGGGGCCTGGAGGTGGATGTGCCCCAGCGCATGCTCTACAACGACAACACCCAAAACCTGCACATCGATCTGCAGCCCGGCCGCCAGGTGCTGCGCGGCAAGGACATCGAGGGCTTCCTGCGTTTCCGCCACGACGGCCTCGGCGACATCGGCCGCCTCGATCGCCAGCGCCTGCTGCTGCGGGCCCTGTTCGATCAGATCACCAAACCGGAGAGCCTGGTGCGGCTGCCGTCGCTGCTCACCGCCGCCGGCAAAGACATGAAGACCGACCTGGGGCCCATGGAGATCGGCGGCCTGATCACGGCCATGGCCGGCACGCGCTTTGACGCCAAACGGCTGGGGGGCCGGCCTGAGATGCGCGATGGCCTCAGCTACTGGATTCCGGAGTGGCCCTCGCCCGAAACTGGCAGCGGCAGCAGCGGCTCCAGCGACGGCGCGCCCAAGCGCTACTCGTTCAACTTCTGATCCCGGTAGGCCGCCGGCACCGCCACCAGAAACAGCCACCACCACAGCAGCACCGCCGCCCCCAGGGGCAGGGTCAGCCACCACAGCCGCAGCCACCACCAACTGCCGCCCACCACGGCCGCGCCGGTAAGCAGGATCGACCAGGGCTGGCACCACCAGGGTTTCTGGGCCCAGAGGTCGGGGGTGGCCTGGGGGTCAGCCATGGGGCGAGGAACCGTTGGAGCCGCCGTTGCTGCGGTGATGCTGGGACAGCACCACCAGGGCCAACAGCAGGGCCATGGCCGCCAACACCGGCGGTGAGGCCGCCACCGTCACCCCCAGCGCAGCGGTGAACCAGATCGAGGCGGCGCTGGTGAGCCCATGCACCTGGGGCGGCAGGTGGTTGCGTGTGTCGCCAGTGCGGTCCACCAGGATCTCGCCGGCCCCCAGGAAACCCACCCCCGTGGCCACCCCCTGAATGGCGCGGCTGCGGGCCTCCAGATCCGGCCCCGCCGCCAGCACCATCAGGCAGGCGCTTAGGCCCACCAGCACATGCACCCGCAGCCGGTTGGCACCGCTGCTGTGGGCGCGGTTGTAGCCCACCGCCAGGCCGCAGAGCACCGCCAGGCCCATGCGCAGCAGGGCATCGAGGTCGGGGGAGAGCTGCAGGGCGATGGCCGCTCAAACGCGAAACGCACCCCATTGTCGACGCTTCCGCCAGGGGCGCCAGAATCAACGCTGGGGTGTCCGCAGTGCCCAGCGTGCTCAGCCGCAGCAGCCTGCGGGCCGCCATCAAGATCACCCTCGCCGCTGCCCTCGCGGGTGCCTGGGCCCTGCGGTTCAGCCAGGTGGAGTTCGTCTGGTACCCGCTGCTGGCGGTGGTGATGTGCATGGACGAAACCGACACCCGGGTGGTAGCGGCGGCCCGGGCACGGGTGCTGGGCACCATCGCCGCCGGCCTGGTGAGCTTCCTGGTGCACACCCTGCTGGAGGGCTGGCTCGGCCTGACGGTGACGCTGTTGATCGTGGTGCCCCTGCTGCGGCTGTTCAAGTGGCAGGCCAGCCTCGGCACCGCCCTGGTGGTGAGCTCGATGCTGTTCCTGGTGGCGCGCTACGCCGAGCTCGATGCCCTCTACGTGGTCAACCGCACCGCCGACACCCTGGTGGGGGTGCTGGCCACGCTGATCGTGAACGCGCTGTTCTGGCCGATCAACCGCCTGGGGGAGATGAACGCGGTGGAACGGCAACTGCGCCAACTGATGGCCCAGCGGCTGGAGACGATCCGCCAACAGCTCAAGGGGGAGCCGGATGCCGCGACGGCGCCGCCACGGCCGGACCCGCAGCCGATCGCCGGGGGGCGCCTGTGCCAGCAGCTGAGCCAGTTGGTGGGTGATGAGCTGCGCAGCAACCCCGATGGCCCGGTGCGACGCCAGCACTGGCGGCAACGCAGCCTGCTGTGGGAACGCATCAACCACCACAGCCTGCAGCTGCAGCGTTTGGGGCTGCTGCTGCCCCAGGGGGCCCTGGCCACTGAGGCGACCCCCTGGCTGGAGCGCTTGCCGCAGCTGCTGCAGACCCGAGCCAGCGCCATCTCGCCCTTGCCGCACCGCGCCAACCTGCGGCTGGTGGCGGAAGCCAAGGGGCTCTCCCCCCTGCTGCTGCTGGCCTTCGACGATGAACTGCAGCGGCTGGCCCGCAGCGCCCAGAGCCTGGCCCTGGCCAGCCGCCGCGACGGGGAACAGCGATGACGGCGGCGAAGCCAGCGGCCCTACTCACCAGCGGCGACCTGCGCATGGCCCTCACCGCCGGGCTATCGGCCGGATTGGTGGTGATGCTGGGCCTGCCCGATCCCTTTTACGCACCCATGGCGGTGGGGGCGGCCCTGGGGGGAACGGTGGGAGCCACCAAGCTGCTGGGCACCCAGCGGATGCTGGGCACGCTGCTGGGGGGGCTGATCGTGGCCATCGGTGTCAGCACCATGGCCCAGGCGTTGCCCATGCCGCTGGGGGTGGCCATCTCCCTGGGCCTGACGCGGCTGCTGGGGGGATCGCTGGGGCTGAAGTCCGGCTACAAGGTGGCGGGCCTGGTGGTGGCCATGGGCTGGACCGCGCACGCCGGGCAGCTGGCCAGCTGGATTCCCGCCCGCCTGGTGGCGACGCTGATCGGCGTGCTGGCGGCCTGGTGGGCGGTGCGCTGGCTCTGGCCCAGCCTGGCGGTGGACCAGCACCTGCGGCTGTCTCGCCAGCTCTACCGCCAGCTGGCGCAGCTGCTGCGGGAGCGGTCCACGCTGTTGCGCCAGGGGCGCGACCTGGAGGGCCCCGCCAAGCTGGAGCGGCGCAACCAACTGCTGGCCAGTGCCCTACGGCTGCAGAGCCAGCGCCAAGAGGCGCAGCTAGAGCTCAGCAACGACCGCATCGGCCAACGGATCGGGCGCATCTGGGATCTGCAGGAGCAATGGCTCAGCGGCGCCATCAGCCACTACCGCACCCTGCTGCGCCTGCCACCGCTCACCGTCCACAGCCCCAGCCTCGAGGCGCTGCAGCAGGCGGAGTGTCAGCTGTTCGAGGCCCTGGCGGAACGGCTCGAGCTGTGGGCAGAGCACTGGCCCGAGGGGCGCTGGCTGGCGAGCCCAGCCCAGGCCCCCGAAGCCCTGGAGGCGGCACGGCAAGCGCTGGAATCAGCGGAAGCCACCGTGTTCGCCGATCCCATCGCCAACGCCGTGTTGCTCAGCAGCAGCGGCGGCCGGCGCGCCATCACCTGCCACCAGCTGCACGATGGCTGGATGAGCTTCGAGCGCCAGTGGCAGGCGGTGCCCTAGCGGGGCCGGCCCGACCACCAACGCTCCGCGCGGTAGCCGAGCACCACCACCAGAACCACCAGCCAGAACCACAGCTCCGGGGGGTTGGCGTTGCAGAGCACGATCAACAGCAGCAGCTCCGCCGCCAGCCAGGGCAGCTCCTGGCGCAGCAGCGGATTGCGGAGTTGCAGCCGTGGGGGAAGACGAACGGCCATCAGGGCAGGGCACCGGGCTGACGCAGGAAGGGCCGATTCCAGAGGCTGTCGAGCTTCAGGGTGCGGTAGGCACCGGTGAGGGAGCGCAGCCCTGGCAGCACATAGCTCAAGGGTGGTCGCCATTCCACATAGGCATGGCTACTCACCGTGAGCCCTTCCCGCACGGGGAACACGCCGCTGCCGCCGGAGAGGGTCCAGCGGTAGCCATCGGTGCTGGCGGCATCGCGGCCCAATTCGATCTCCGCCCGCAGTACAGGGCCATCCTTGGTGAGCTCACGGGCCAGCTGCGGATTCCCCGTGGTGGTGGACACGTCCTCCAGGGTGGCGGGCAGGCTGAGCACCTGGCTGACGCGGCCCACAATCCCCCCAAAGCGACCCCGCTGCTTCCACTGGGGCACCACCTCCACCGGAAGCCCCAGGGGCAGGCGACGGGCATCGGCGGGGGAGAAGTAGGCCACAGCCTTGAGGGGGCGGCTCTGGGCTGAGGGTTGATCCGGCCGGCCGATGGTGCCCAGCCGCTGGCCGGTGGCCACGGTCTGGCCGGGGATCACCTGCAGGTCGAGCACGCTGCCGGAGCGCTCCGCCACCACCTGGCCGTCGTAGGCGATGCGCGCTTCGGTCACCTTGATCTCGCGCTTGAGATCGTCGATCTGATAACGACGCTGCAGGGCCTGGGTTTCGATCTGCAGCTTCACCTGCTGGTAGTTGGTGATCACGCGGCGGCGGCTGATCTTCACCTCATCGAGGTTGACGCTGGTGTTGGTGAGCCCCTGCTCGGCTGACACCACCTCCGTGGACAGGGGCGCCACCACCTGCCGGCGGCTCAGCCACTCCAGGTTGCGCAGCTTGCTGGAGTAGGTGCTCTGCAGTCGGCGATAGCGCTTGGCGTCGTCGTCCAACTTGGCCAGGGCCGTCTGCACCGCCAGGGCCTCCGTGCGCAGACGCAGGGCATCGCGCAGGTCGAGGTCGCGGTTGATGCGCTGCAACTGGGCGAGGTTGCCCCGCTGCTGGAGCAGCTGCTTGTCGAGCACCGGCAGGTAGAGCGTCAGCAACACCTCGCCCTGGCGCACCGGCTGCCCCACCCGCACGTTCAGCTTCAGCACCTGGCCGCCAGCCCGGGCATTGAGCACACCGGCGTTGTCGGGGTAGATCAACACCCCCTGGCCCACCACCTCCGTGGGCACGGGCCACACCAGAGCCCACAGCGCCAGGGCACCGCCCACCCCCGCCAGGCATACCCCCACCTGGCCGTGATCGCTCAGGCCCCGCCAACGCCCGATCCACAGGCGGGCCTGGCGACGCGGCCACGACCCGACGGTGATGGTGCTGGTCTCAACCATGGCAGCCAGCATGCATCCAGGCCCCCGAAACCGCCAAGCGCAGTCGCCAGTTGCCTCCATGGCATCCAGCAGACTGATCGGCCATGGCAAGGATGACGCGCGTGCTCCGAGCAGGGCCCCGAGGCTTGGCCGCGCTCAGCCTGCTCATCGGGGTGGTGGGTAGTGGGCTGCAGGCGCAAACCCAACCGGGGGGAGCTGACACCCAGCGGCTGGAGCGCAGCTGGAACGCCCTCGACGCCCAATTGCGCGCCCTCGACGCCCTGATCCCGGCTGAACCCGAGAGCGCACCAGCGGCCATCACCCCGGCAGCGCCGCTGCCGGCAGGGCTCCTGGCCCCCAACGCCGCCGCCCGGGGGCCCCTCGCCCCCGGCCAGGGGGCCGCACCGCCGCCGCTGGCCCTGCCCCAGCCCCGCCAGATCCAGCAGGGGGTTGTGCAGGACCTCAGCCTCAACCAGGCCCTGTCGCTGGGGTTTGCCAACAACGCCGACCTGCAGGCCCAGCGCGAACAGGTGGCCGCCAGCCTCGAAGAGCTGCAGTCAGCCCTGGGCACCTACTGGCCCCGCATCCTCACGCTGGCCAGCGGCAACACCGGCCAGAGCAGCATCAGCGCCAACACCCCCCTCGCCAACGACACCTGGGGGGTGGGGCCCCAGTTCGCCCCCAACAGCCTGATGGGCGCCAACAACCAACCGGTCAACGGCGCCTTCTATTCGCCCGCGGGTGGCCTCTACTACCAGAACAACTCCGTCACCACCGGTACCGCCGGGCTGCAGCTTGATTACGCCCTGCTCGATTTCGCCCGCACCCCCTCCGTGCAAGCGGCCCGGGCGCAGCTGCGGCAGGAGCGAAACAGCTACGCCAACCAGCTGCGCCTGCTGCAGCTGCAGATCAGCGAGGCCTACTACCAGCTGCAGCAGGCCGACCAAACCGTGCGCATTTTTGATGCCGCCGTGCGCAACGACCTGCTGATCCTGCGGGACGCCCTCGACCTCAAACAGGCGGGGTTGGTGCCGCGGCTGGATGTGATGCGCCGGCGCGCCATCGAAGCCAGCGACCAGGAATCGCTGATCCAGGCCCTGGCCGATCGCGCCATCGCCCGGCGCCAGTTGGCGACGGTGCTCAACCTGCCGCCGGAGGTCACCCCCAGCGCCAGCGACCCGATCAGCGCCATGCCCCGCTGGCCCCTCAACCTGGAGGAGAGCCTGCTCTCGGCCTACCGCGGCAACCCAGAGCTGGAAGCGATCCTGGCCACCCGCGAAGCCCTGGCCCGCCAGCGGGATGCCGCCGCCGCCGCGCTGCTGCCCAAGTTGTCGCTGTTCGCCAATGGCTCCGGCTACGGCACCAACCTCAACACCTTTGATGTGAGCACCAGCTCTGGCGGCTGTTGTCCGATCAGCGTCTCACCGGTGGTGAACAGCAACGGCTACGACTGGTCGATGGGGTTGACGCTGCGCTGGTTGATGTTCGATGCCGGCACCACCTCCGGCCGGGCCAAGGCCCTGGCCAAACGGGCCAGCGCCACCGCCCAGCAATACGCGGCCCAGCGCAACACCATCCGGCTGCGGTTGGAAACCGCCTTCTTCAACCATGAAGCCAGCCTGGCCAAGCTCAGCTCCGCCCGCCGCGGCGTGGCCGCTGCCCTCGAGGCCTTTCGGGATGTACGCCTGCGCTATCAAACCGGCCTGTCCAGCGAAGTGGATGTCTCCGTTACCCAGGAGCGCCTGATCGCCAGCCTGGTGCAGCGGCTCAATGCCACCGTGGGGGTGAATGTGAGCTACGCGCGGTTGCTGCGGGAGCTGCTGCCGGTGCCGCGCGACCCGGCCGCGCCGCTGACGCCCCGCATCACAGCCCCAGGGAGCCCAGCCCCAGGGCTCGCAGCCGTCGGGGAGCCTGGGCGCGTTGGCGCGGCGGCCCAGCCAGCCAATCCGCCAGCAAGGGGGCCAGCACCGGCACCTGGGCAAAGGCCCCGCTGAAGCCGCTGAACACCCACAGGCCGGGGGCCTGGGGGATCGGCCCCACCAGCGGCAACCCATCGCTGCAGAAGGCCACGGGCACCCGGTGGAAGCGGCCCGCCTGGGCCAGGGCCGTGGGCCAGCGAACCCCGCTGGCGGCCCAGGCCTGGCGCAGCCAGTGCTCCATGGTTTCGGCGGGCGGTGGGGTGCCGCCGCCCGGGTCCGGGGGCACCCAGGTGAGCTGCCCCAGCAGGGCCGCCTCCCCCCAGGGGGCCAGCCCCGCATCCACCACCCACTCGGGTTGCTGCAGCTGCGGCGCACGGCGCTCCAGCAGCGGCCTCTGAAACCGCTGCGGCAAGGTGATGCCCTCCCTGCCGAGGCCCGGCGCCTCCAGCACCCCCGCCCAACTGCAGCGCAACTGGGTGGGGAGGTGCGGCCACAGGGCCCGGCAGCCCGCACCGGCGGCCAGCACCAGCTGCTCTGCCTGCAGGGCCTCACCGGTGGCCAGATGCAGCCGCCAGCCCCCGGCGCAGGGCGCCAGGGCCGAGGCCTCCCCCTGAAGCTGCTCCACCCCCGCCGCCGCCAGCACCTCAGGCAACCGAGCCCGCAGCCGCACCGCATCCACGCGGCTGAACGGCAACCAGCGGGCCCAGGGTGCCAGGGCCGAACCGTGCTGGCGCAGGCCACAGGGGCGCCAGCCCAGATCGCCGTGTTGCCGTTGCAACTGGCGCCAACGGCGCCCCGCCCCCGCGGCCCAACGCGCCAGGGGGGTAGGCAACACCGGCCAGCCGGGCACGCCGCCGTAGCTCAGGGCCGTGGCCGTCTCCGGGCCGCCGGCATCGAGCAGGGTCACGGGCACCCCGCGCTGGCGCAATTCCAAGGCCAGCAGCCCACCAGCCAAACCGCCGCCCACGATCAACACCGCATCGGCGGGTGGGCCGGCGGGGCCAGCCATCAGATCTGCAGGGTGAAGGAGCTGATCACCTGATGGAAGAGGGTCTTCACCTTCGGCCAGCGCAGTTCGTTGGTGCTGGCCGCGAAGGTGTAGAGACGGCCGCGGTCCACCACCACGGTGGCCAGCTCGTGGCGGTCGCGGTCGTTGAGGTGCACGGTGTACTCCAGGTCGTAGAAGGTGCGGCCGCCGTCTTCGCGCTCCGCCGCCTCCACCAGCTCCGCCTCACGGCCGCTGCCGTCCGGTGCGATCACCACGCGCCGCAGCTTCTCGCCCACGGCCACGGCACTGCCCAGGTCGTCGAGGCTGTTGGTGGGGTTCACCTCCGCAATCACCAGGCTCAGGGTTTCATCGGCGTTGATCAGGTCGTGGAACACCACCTGGGGGCCGTCGCTCACCTGCACCCGCGTCCAACCGGTGGGGTAGAGAAAGGCGTAGCGCCCATCGGGGCTCTGGAAGGAGTTGAGCCCGGCGGCGGCGGCGCTGCAGGCGCTCAACAACAGCGCCAACACCAGGGCCGCCAGGGCCGTCAGCGGGGCCGGACGCCGGCTGGCGCGATGCAGCGGAGAGGACATGCGACGGCTTCAGCACGGGTTCGTGGCGCCATTCTCGCCCGCGGGGGCCAGGGGCTGAAGCGCCGCTGCGGGCCACTGCCCCTAGATTCCGCCCAGCGTTGGCATGCCCCCTGAGCGGCTTCACCCGCCCCCTGGCTCGGCTGATTGATCAGTTTGAGCGGCTGCCGGGCATCGGTCCGCGCACGGCCCAACGGCTGGCGCTGCACCTGCTGCGCCAGCCCAGCGAGCAGATCCAGGCCTTCGCCGATGCCCTGCTGGCGGCCCGCAGCCAGGTGGGCCAGTGCCAGCGCTGCTTCCACCTGTCGGCCGAACCGCTCTGCGAGATCTGTCGCAACCCGGAACGCAACACCGGAGTGCTCTGCGTGGTGGCGGACTCCCGCGACCTGCTGGCCCTGGAGCGCACCCGCGAGTTCAAGGGCAGCTACCACGTTCTTGGGGGGCTGATCTCCCCCATGGATGGAGTGGGGCCCGAGCTGCTGCAAATCCAGCCCCTGGTGGCGCGGGTCGACCGCGACGACATCAGCGAGGTGATCCTGGCCCTCACCCCCAGCGTGGAGGGCGACACCACCAGCCTCTACCTGGCGCGGCTGCTCAAACCCTTCACCCAGGTGAGCCGCATCGCCTACGGCCTGCCGGTGGGCAGTGAACTGGAATACGCCGACGAAGTGACCCTGGCCCGGGCCCTGGAAGGCCGCCGCCGGCTGGAGTGATGCAACCGAGCCACAGCCGTTACAGCGCTATCCCCCCCAGCGAGCGGCTGCCGGAGTGGATCCGCAGCCCCATCGGCAACGCCAGCGCGCTGGAAACCGTGCAGGCGGTGGTGAAGCAGCAACGGCTGCACACCATCTGTGAGGAGGGCCGCTGCCCCAACCGCGGCGAGTGCTACGCCGCCGGCACCGCCACCTTCCTGCTGGGGGGGCCGATCTGCACCCGCAGTTGCGCCTTCTGCCAGGTGGAGAAGGGGGAAGCCCCCACGCCGGTGGATGGGGCGGAAGCGGAGCGGGTGGCGGAGGCGGTGCACGCCCTGGGGCTCTCCTACGTGGTGCTCACCGCCGTGGCCCGCGACGACCTCGCCGACCACGGAGCCAGCCTGTTCACCGCCACCATGGCCGCCATCCGCCGGCAGCAGCCGCAGGTGGCGATCGAGGTGCTCACCCCCGATTTCTGGGGCGGCCACCGCGACGAAGCGGGGGCGATTGCCGCCCAACGGCAACGATTAGCGGCCGTGCTGGCCGCGCAGCCGGTGTGCTTCAACCACAACCTGGAAACGGTGCAGCGCCTGCAGGGGGAGGTGCGGCGCGGCGCCACCTACCGGCGCTCCCTGGCCCTGCTGGCCGCCGCCCGGGAGCTGGCGCCAGACATTCCCACCAAGAGTGGGCTGATGCTGGGGCTGGGTGAGGAGTTCGAGGAGGTGGTGGAGGCGATGCGGGATCTGCGCAGCGTCGACTGCCAACGGCTCACCCTCGGGCAGTACCTGCGCCCCTCCCTGGCCCACATCCCGGTGGCCCGCTACTGGACGCCTGAGGAATTCCAGCACCTGGGGGCCATCGCCCGGGAGCTGGGGTTCGCCATGGTGCGCTCCGGGCCGCTGGTGCGCAGCAGCTACCACGCGGCAACGCCCTAACTCAGCGCCGCTGCAGCTGCCGCCAGGCCCGCGCCAACCCATCGGCGCAGTCGCCGCGCATCAACAGGCCGGAGCCACCCCACACCAGCCGCAAGGGCAGGTCGGTGGCGGCGGCCCCCAGCTCCCGCACCGGTTCAAATCCCAGCTGGCGGAAATAGCGCACCAGGCGGCGGTGTTGGCTGTCGTTGTCGCGGATGGCCAACAACCGCGCCCTGCGGCAGGGGGTGGCCTCCAGGGCCCAGGCGAAGCTGGCGCACCAGATCAACGGACCCACCAGCTGGGTGGCTTCGCCCTGCACGCGCATCGTGTCGAGCTGCAGGCCATTGGGCAGGGGCACAGCCCAGCCCTTGAGCTCCCCCAGCAGCAACGGAGCCGCGCCGGGCCGCGGCCGGGCCACCACCACCCGCAGCGGCTGCAGCGCCAGCAGCGGCCGGCACTGCAGGCGCAGCAGCAGCCCGGCCGCCGCGGCCCGCTGCTCCACCGCCGCGAGGGTGGGTAGGGAACCATCGCTCATGGCGCCAGCGCCCCAATCGGGATCACCACCACACCATCGGGGCGCCGATAGCCGTAGCCCTTCCCGCAGATCACCGCCAAGAAGGCGGGTTCCCCCGTTTGGCGGCGATCGATCTGCCGTTGAAAGCGCAGCAGGGATGCGGCCGCCGCATCCACCTGAGCCGATCCCAATTTGATCTCAATCGCCCCCCAACGGCCGTCGCGCAGTTGCACCACCGCATCCACCTCGACTCCGTAGTTGTCGCGGTAATGGAACACCTCGCCATCCAGCGCCTGGGCAAATACCCGCAGGTCGCGAATCACCAATGACTCGAACAGCAGCCCCAACAGCTCCAGATCGTTCAGGAGTCGATCTGCACTGCCTCCAAGGGCCGCAACCGCCAGGGAGGGGTCGCAGAAATGGCGCTTGCTGGCCTGACGCAACGTTGCCTTGGAACGCAGGTGGGGGCGCCAGGCCGGCTGGCTTTCCAGCACCATCAAGCGCTCAAGCGTCTCCAGATAGTCGGTCACAGTGCGCGGATCGAGGGGCCCATCGGCACCCCCCGCATCCGCCGACAGGGTGGCCAGGCTGGCCTCGGTGGCCACATTGCGCGCCACGGCCCGCAGCAAAGCCGCAAGCCGCTGGGGATCGCGGCGTCGGCCATCCAGCCGGGAGACATCCACCTGGCGCACCTGCTCCAGATAATCCCGTGCGGCCCGCGCCGCCGCCGCCAGCGGTTTCTGAATCTGAGCCGGCCAACCACCGCGACAAATCAGGGCCGCGAGATCCGAAATCGCCAACCCAGGATCTGCACAGGCCGGCGGCTCTGCGGCGAACAATGCCGCCAGAGACACGCCGCCACCCCCATCTCCGGCCTCGAGCAGGGTCATGGGCCGCAACCGCACAAAGGCGAACCGGCCCGCACCGGTGTGCCGTGCGGCATCGTCCGCAGGCACCGCCGAGCCGGTCAACAGAAACTGACCGGCTTCAGCCGAGTCATCCACAGCACGGCGCACCGCATTCCAGAGGGCGGGCTCCACCTGCCATTCATCCAGCAGCCTCGGCCTGGCACCCCGCAACACCAACGCGGGGTCCACCGCCAACGCACGCCGGGCTTCCTGATCCACATCCAACATCACGCTGGAGGCCGCGAGCTGCTGAGCCATGCGGGTCTTGCCGCAGGCCTTCGGACCCTCAATCACCACAGCACCCACGCCGGCCAGGCACTGCCGCAGCTCGGAATCCACCACCCTGGGCCGGTACTCAGCCGCCATGGCCGCCATCAGAACAGCGCTCAACCAGGAGCCTAATGCAGATTTTGCTGGCTACTCAATGCAGGTTTTGTTGGCATTTCATTGCTGGATTTAGCGGCTCCGCCCGCAGCACCGCCTGCAGCGGCAAGGGCCCATAGAGGTGGGGGAACAGCTCACCACCCGGGCCCGCCGCTTCGAAACGCACCTCCAGGCCGGCGGCCGCCAGCCGCTGGGGGCACAGGGTGAGCAGCAACACGTCAGCGGGCGGGAGATCGCCATAGAAGCGGGCCGCCGTGGCCGGCACCTGATCGGCCTGGCTGAGGTGCACAAAGCCCACCGCCTCCAGGATCTGGCCGCGGGTGGAGATGCGGTAGCTGGCGCCGCTGGCGCGGCAGGCCTGCCAATCCTCCGCCAGAGCCAGGTGGTAGAGCCATTGGGGGGAGCGCCAGGGGCGCCGCGGCCCCCAGGCCCCCTCCAGCACGGCGGCCAGCTGCGGCGACGCCTCAAAGCGCTGCAGCCAGGCCCGCAACCGTTCCAGGCCGGGCTCGGCGTCAAACCCCGCCGCATCGGCCCGGCGGAACTGACGCACGAACGGCAGCAGTGCCCAATCCGCCAGGCAGAGCCGCGGCCCCAGCAGCCCACCGGCGGGCCCCAGCAGCTGCTGCCAGCGGCGCAGGATGGCGAGGGCCGCGAGCCGATGCGCGCCAGATGTCTCCCCCGGGTAGCGATCGGGGTACTTGAAGCGATCCAGGTGGTGCTTGAAGGGGCCGTCGTTCTCAGTGATCAACGCGGCCATGCGCTGGCGGTCGGCCGGGTCCCAGCCCTGCCACCACCCCTGGGGGTCGGCCCGCTCCAGGGCCCAGTGCAGGATCGCCAGGCTCTGATCCAGCACGGTGCCATCGGGCAGCACCAGCACCGGCACGGTGCCCTTGGGGGATGCCTGCAACAGCTCAGGGGGCTTGGTCTGCAGGGCCACCTCCCGCAGCTCCAGCGCAGGCCCGGGCTCCAGCCCCGCCGCCGCCAAGGCCAGCCGCGCCCGCAGGGCATAGGGACAACGGCGAAAGCTGTAGAAGATCGCCGCCATCCGCCCGTTCAGCCCTCGGGCATGGCGGCGCCGATGTGGGCCTCGCCGCGGGCGCGGGCCAGCTGCAGTTGGCGTTGGCGCTCCTCAAAGCGGGCCCGGTCGGCGTCGCTGAAGCGGGTGATGCATTGGGGGCAACTCACCCCCTCGCGGTAGGCGTCGTGGCTGCGATCGGCTGGGGAGAGAGGCAAGCCGCAGGCATGGCAGAGGCTGTAGCTGCCGGGCTCCAGCCGGTGATTCACGCTCACCCGCTGGTCGAACACGTAACACTCGCCGCGCCAGCGGCTGCCCGGCTCGGGCACCTCCTCCAGGTAGCGGAGGATGCCCCCCTGCAGGTGGTGCACGTTGCTGAAGCCCTGCTGCAGCAGATAGGCGGTGCTCTTTTCACAGCGGATGCCACCGGTGCAGAACATGGCGATCGCCTTGGGCCGCCGCTGCGCCACCAGCGGTCGCAGGGTGTGCTCCACCCAGGCGGGAAACTCCCGGAAGCTGCTGGTGCCGGGGTCGATCGCCCCTTCAAACGTGCCCACCGCCACCTCATAGGCGTTGCGGGTGTCCACCACCAGGGTGTCCGGGTCGCGGATCAAGGCATCCCACTGCTGGGGCGGCACATAGGTGCCCACCTGCTCCGCCGGTTTCACCGTGGGGCAGCCCATGGTCACGATCTCGCGCTTGAGCCGCACCTTGAGGCGATGGAAAGCCTGCTGCGGCGCCTGGCTGATCTTGGCCTCCAGCTGCGCCAGGCCCGGTTCCCGCCGCAGCCGCTCCAGCAGCAGCTGCACCCCGGGCTCCGGCCCACTCACCGTGCCGTTGACACCCTCTTCGGCCAAGAGCACCGTGCCGCGCAGCTGTGCCCCCTGGGCCAACTGCCGCAGTTCGGCCTGCAGGGCCGGCAAGGCTGCGGGCTCCATGGCGGTGAAGCCATAGAAGGCCGCCACCTGCACGGTCATGCCGGCACCGGCTGCTCCCAAGCATTCACACCGGCAGCCGCCAGCAGGGCGCGATCGGCCTCCACATCGGGGTTGCCGGTGGTGAGCAGGGTGTCGCCGTAGAAGATCGAATCGGCCCCCGCCAGCAGGCACAGCACCTGGGCTT
>Ga0310331_10054_pt1 | contig 18650 bp, 15 predicted proteins | sample LakMicMDCLOrngC5_FD_195545 | JGI IMG/M metagenome (GOLD analysis project Ga0310331, IMG submission 195545) | Enriched freshwater cyanobacterial communities from Lake Michigan, Michigan, United States - MI23.DCL.Orng.C5 (v2) (version 2) | ecosystem: Environmental > Aquatic > Freshwater > Lake...
GGCTTGGCTTGGTGCCCAGCTGCTGCTCAAGCTCCTGCTCCTGCTCCTCAATCGCCATCAGCTCCTGCACCTGACGGCCCAAGGTGATCTCCTGCTCATGGCTCAGCAACGGCACCCGGCCGATATCACGCAAATACGAACGCACCAGGTCGCCGCCACCCTGGGACGCACCGCCAAGGGAAGAACCGTCAGGGCCAAGAACGGGCAGCGATGGCATGGACGCGGGGTTACGAAACACCGAGGTTTCGCAACTCTACATCGGTTTTTCGGGGCAGCTTTGGGGCAACTGCGCAGCACCTCGCATCCCAACATGGGGGGATGGCGGCAGAACGACTCCAAAAAGTGATGGCCGCTGCGGGCCTCTGCTCCCGCCGCCGCGCCGAAGAGCTGCTGCGCGCTGGATTGGTCCAGGTGAATGGCACCCCCGCGCAGTTGGGCGATCGGGCCGATCCAAACCGCGACCACATCGAGGTGGATGGCCAACCCCTCGCCCACCCTCCGGAGCCCTTGGTCTTGCTGCTGAACAAGCCGCCGGAAGTGCTGTGCAGCTGCCAAGACCCCGAGGGGCGTGCCACCGTTTTGGACCTGTTGCCAGCGGAATTGGCCCAGGGGCAGGGGCTGCACCCCGTGGGCCGCTTGGATTTCGAGAGCCGGGGGGCTCTGCTCATCAGCAACCAAGGCGATCTAACCCTCAAGCTCACCCATCCGCGCTACAGCCACCGCAAGACCTACCGGGTCTGGCTCCGCGGCAGACCTAGCCCCGACCAACTCAAGCGCTGGGCCGAAGGGCTGCCCCTGGATGGCAAACCCAGCCAGCCGGTTGCCATCGCAACCGTGGACCAGGGGGCCGATGCCACCTGCCTGGAGCTGGTGATGGGGGAGGGCCGCAACCGGCAAATACGGCGCACGGCAGCCACCCTGGGCTTCACCGTGCTGGATCTCCAGCGGGTGGCCATCGGTCCCATCGGGCTCGATGACCTCCCCGAAGGGCGCTGGCGACGCCTGGACCAGCAGGAATGGCTTGCCCTAACCCGAAATGGCAACCCTTAGCCGAGAATAGAAACCAGTAGCCAACCCGTTCTGAGCAGACCCACCGCCCGCTGGCGAGAGCTCTTGGGTCGCTGGTGGCGGCCCAAGAGGACCGATGGCGCCGCGTTCAACCCGGCAGAAGAGCTGGATGGGCTGAAGGCCGCGGGAGAACGGTTGCGCCAGGCCCGTGAGGCCCAGGGCTTGAATCTGCGCCAACTGGCCCTTGCCACCCGCATCAGCTCGCCGGTGATCGAGGCCCTCGAGCGCGGCTGGCGCGATCGCCTGCCTGAGGCCACCTACCTGCGCACCATGCTGCCCTTGCTGGAAGCCCAGCTGGGCTTGCCGGCGGGTTGCCTGGATGGGGCCCTGCCCTCCAGTGACCCCGAACCGGCCGATCGCCGCCAGCGCCTGGTGCTGCGCTTCACGCCAGGTTCCATCGATGTGTTCACCACGTGGCAGGGGACCTGGCTGTATGCGGGGCTGTGCCTGGCCCTGCTCTACGGGGTCAACCTCCAACAACAACAGCTCGCCAGCGCTGGCCTTCTCGCCCTGCATCCGGTGCCCCCCCTACCGCCCAGCAGCCTCAAGCCCAACGCCAGCGGAGAGCCACAAACAAGCAACGCCCCCAACGCAACGGAAACCAAGGTGCAAATAGAGCGGGATTACCCCAACCTGCGCCCCCTCGACCTGGCAGCCAAAGGCCAGGCTCTCAGCCTGCTGAGCGCAAGCCCATCCAGCCCGGTCGCATCGGAAACCGGGCAATTGCTGATTCGCCTGGACCAGCCGAGCGCGGTGAGCCTGCAGGACAGCAAGGGGCTACGAACCAACCTCCAGGCGGGCAAAGGCGAACTCGTACTGCCCTTGACCAGCCCCTTCCGCCTCAGCATCAATCCCCCTCCCAAGGAAGCTGCCGCCGTGGAATGGAATGGGGTGCTGCTGGCCCCCCTGAAGGGGAAACCCAATCAGTTCGCGCTGCCGCGGCCATAGCGATGGGCCATGGCGCCATAACCCGCCAGGGGGGCCTCGAGGTTTGCAATGGATTGCTCCAGCCGCCAGGTCCAGTTGCCTGAACTGGTGCCCGGGGTATTGAAACGGGCCCGATCGTCCAGCTCCAAGAGGTCCTGCAGCGGCACCACTGCCAGATCAGCGGAGCTGCCCAGGGCAAGCTCCAACAACTGCCAAGCGGGGGCGGTGATTGGCGCGCCCACGGCCTCTTCCACCCGGGCCCGGGAGGCGTCATCGAGGCTCTGCCACCAACCCACCGTGGTGGCGTTGTCGTGGGTGCCGGTGTACACCACCCAGCGGCGCCCCCGGATGTTGGCGGGCAGGTAGGGATTGGCGGGGTCGCCATCAAACGCGAACTGCAGGATCTTCATCCCCGGCAGCCGGAAGCCATCCCGCAAGGCTTCCACCGGTGGCGTAATGACGCCGAGGTCTTCGGCGATCAGGGGCAAGCGGCATCCCCAGCCCAGCCACAGCAGGCCCAGCAAGGGCCATCCCGGGGAGCGGCGCCAATGGCCGTGCTCCGCGGTGGGTGCCGAGCCAGGCACACACCAGAAGGCCTCAAGGGCTCGGAAATGGTCAAGCCGCACCAGATCAAACAGGGAGAGTTGGCGCCTCAGGCGCTGCAGCCACCAACGGAACCCCGACCGCCAATGGCACCCCCAGCGGTACACCGGAGTGCCCCAGAGCTGGCCCGTGGCAGAAAAGTAATCCGGGGGGACGCCACTTTGCTGGGTGAGATGGCCGGCCCCTGTCAGGGAAAACAAGGCGCGGCGACTCCAGACATCGGCGCTGTCGTGGGCCACGTAAAAGGGCAAATCACCCACCACTTGCACCCCTTGGCGGTTGGCCTGACACCGCAGGTGCTCCCATTGCCGCTGGAGATGCCACTGGAGCAGGGCTTGCTCCAGCAGGGGTATGGCCTGCTGCTGCTCGAGCTGGCGCAGGGCAGGGCCCTGATGCTGGGCCAGGGGTCTGGGCCAGTCCCACCAGGGCTGGTTGGCGTAGATCCGGCGGATCACCATGAAACGGCAGTGATCCTTCAACCAATGGCGCTGCTGGCGGCACCAGCGATCGAAGGCTTGGTGCGCACTGGCGGGCTGATCGGGCCAGCATTGGGCTAGGGCCTGCCCCAAGGCTTCGGAGCGCCGGGGCATCAACTCCAGGGCCATCGCCCCACCCACCGGCGCTGGGGGCAAGGGCTCACAGGCCGCTGCGTAGGCCGCTTGGCCCAGGAAACCATCGGCCACCAGGGCATCGGCGTCGAGCAGCCAGGGGTTGAGGGCAGACCCGCTGGGGGAGCTGTAGGGAGAGCCGGTGGAATCGGTGGGCGCTAAGGGCAGCAGTTGCCAGACACCCACGCCGGAGCGGGCCAACAGGTTGACCCAGTCGTGGGCAGCCTGGCCGAAGGTGCCACAGCCGCCAGCTCCAGGCAGGGCCGTGGGGTGGAGCAGCACACCGCTGCTCCTGCTGCTATCGGATCTCATGGGGAGGGCAGGCGGTAGCGGCTGATGATTTTTTTGGCGAACGCAGGGATATGGGCATCCGCCTTCTCCGGGTGGTTGCGCCGCACCCACAGGGCATTGCGGGTGAAGTGGGAATCAATCGAAAAGCGGCCATATTCCAAGCCCTGGGGCCCAACCCTCTTCACGACGCAACCCACCAGCTCGGCGAGCCACATCGGCAATTTGATGGCCTTGTCGTAGGCATCGATGCCCTGCTGCACCGCCGCCTGGCGCTTACCCCGGCTGATAACAGGGGCGACATCCAATTCGGCCTCCACCAAATCCAGGAGCTCCTGGCCCTTGGGATTGCGCACCGTGAGCCACTGGCGGCCAAAGGTGGCTCCCATGTAGCCCACCACCAAATCAGCCCCGGCATTGGTGTAGTCGAAGCAGCTCAAGCAACTGGGCGCGAACACATCCTTGAGCTTGGGGGTGTCGAGGCCAAAAAACGGCACCGTTTCGGTGCTGCCATCGGAATGGCGGAAATGGATGCGGAAATCCTGCATGAACTCGTAGTGCACCACCGTTTGCGGCGAGCGGCTAGCGCTCTCCAGGAACGTCTGCAATCCGTCGCGGCTGACGTTGTCAACGCAGGGCAAACCCAGCACGTAGAGCTTCTCCAAGGGCAGGGTGGCCTCCACCGCTCGAAGGGCCTGGATCTGGCAGCCAACCCCAATGGCCATCAAGCGCCGGATCCCACTGCCGGGCAACTGCTCCAGCACTTCCAAGTTTGGAGAAAGGGTGGGCTTGTTCACCCGGGCTGCCAGCACCTCCCCAGGGGTGCGGGCCAGCACCGGCACCGGTGTAAAGCGATCGTCGGGGCTCTGACCCACGCACAACACCGCATCCACCAGGCCGGTTTCCAGGGCCCTAACGCCAATCCGGCTGACAATCCCCGTCCACTGCGCGCCCTCGATGGGCTGTCGGAGGCGCGCGCTGAACATGCGCTGGCTGACGCCGAAATAGAGCTCGTCTTCGTTGTTGAGGTCGCGGGAGCGGCCATGGACCCGCTCCTCCATCGCCTCAAACTGCTGGTTCAAAAAGGCACAGGCCTGGCGCACGTAGGCCACCCAGCGGCTATCGCAAAGCCCGCACTGGCTGCAGAGGTCCTTGGCCGGATAGGTACTGCCCTTCGCCAAGGGTTTGGCCCGCTCATGGGGAGCAATCGAAACCATCGGGGCCCTATCTGCACCGCAACGCTATCGGGTGCCACCAACGGAGTTGGGCCAAAGTGGTCGCCTCTGTCGTTGCTCGGGCGCGTTACACCCCATGGCCCAACGCCCCACACCCGCCAAAAAGCCAGTGCCATCAAGGCGTAAGCGGGTGGCCCTTCGCCTTGGGGCAGCGGGCCTGGGCCTCGTAGGTGGCCTCGCACTCCTCAGCCAGATCTGGCCTGAAGCCGATCGCAGCCAAGAAGCTCCGAAGACCCTCACCGCCGCCGATCTGGCCAAGGCGCCCACCCGATCGATCACGGTGCTGGTGATTGGGGTGGATTCAGACCGGCTTAGGGATCCCCTCAACGGAGCCGCCCCCCTGGGGCCCGCCAACAACGATGCCCTGTTGCTCCTGCGCATCAACCCCTCGGGGCCCCTCCAGGCGCTCACCGTCCCCACCAGCCTGGCGGTGCAACTTCCTGGCCAACGGGCCCTGCAACCGCTCGGGAGGCTTTATCGCATCGGTGGTCCTGCCCTGACCGCCGATGCGGTGCGGGAACTGGTAGGTCTGCCCTCAGAACAACCCGAGCGCTACGTGGTGATCAGCCGCGCAGGCTTGAGGGAGCTGGTGGATGGCCTCGGTGGGGTGAACGCCAATCCAGCAATGGAAATGCGCTATCGCGACAAACGCCAAAACCTGGCCATCAAGCTGGATGGCGGCCTGCAGAAACTCCAGGGCCGCCAAATCGAACAGCTGGCCCGATTCCGCGATCCCCTCCATCCCGACGACAGCCGCCAGGACAACCAGCAGGAGGTGGCCAGAAGCCTGCTCCGGGAGTTGGCCATCCCGGAACAGCTGGGACGGGTACCAGGCCTGGTGCGCAATCTGCAGGGCCAGGTGACGACCAATTTGAGCGAGGCCGAGATCCTCAGCCTGCTGGCCGCTGGATTGGCCCAACCGGACTCGGTGCAATTCAGCAGCATTCCCCTGGCACCTCTCACGAGCCCCCCGCTCAACAGCTCAGCGGTTCAAAACCCACCGCTTAACAACACAAAACAACGCCCAGGTGGATTGGCCACCAAGGGGACGCCACTGCGTCATATCGCCAGCGATGCCCCTAGCCCCCTATGGCCCACCAACCCCTAGCCGCCCTACTCAGGAGAGGCGGCAGCGCAGCGCCAAATCCAGGGCCGATCGCAGCTGGGAGGCTTGTTCCGAGGAGATTGGCCCAGAGAAGGTTTGCTCGGCCTGGAGGACACCGAGCCAGGGCAAACCATCGCGGCGGCGCTCCGCCGATGCCCAAGGTTCTCCCCACTGAACCAGCCCCACCAGAGGCACCTGCCAGTTTTTCAACAGGGATGTCATGGCCGCCGGAACTCCTGTCTGAAGTTGCTCGGCACTGAACACCAACACCGCCGGTTGGCGCCAGGCCCCCAGGGCCTCGGCCCAGTGGCCACCGCAGGCCAGCGGCAACCCGGGATCCAGGGGCAGGCCCACCAAGGCGGGCCCCGGCCCTGGCGCTGGCTCCCCAGCTGGGGGCTGGAGCTGCTGGAGGGCGCAATTGGGATCGTCTCCAAGGCCCAGGTGCTGCCAGCGCTCGTCCCAGGTCCCTTGGAGCGCCCGGGCCAACGGCTCAGCCAAATCCGCCTGCAGGGCCTTCACCTGGGCAGCGGGTCCCGCACTGAGTACCACCAAAAGGGTCATCGCTGTTTCTGGTGAAGGGGCCGGCACGCTTCTACCATCGGGTTTAAGCCGACGCCCCCCCGCCCGTCGTGACCAGTTTCTTGACTGCTGATCGGCTCGCCAACGAGGGCCAGCAGCCCCAGGCCAACCACGACACCCGGCGATTGCGGTTGTTTAGTGGCACGTCCAACCAAGAGCTGGCCAAGGAAATTGGGGCCTACCTGGGCGTGCCCGATGGCCCCAGGGTGATCAAGCGCTTTGCCGATGGCGAGCTGTATATCCAAATCCAGGAATCGATCCGAGGCTGCGATGTCTTCCTGATCCAGCCCACCTGTGCTCCGGTGAACGATCACCTGATGGAGCTGTTGATCATGGTGGATGCCTGCAAACGCGCCTCGGCGCGCCAGGTCACCGCGGTGGTGCCCTACTACGGCTACGCCCGGGCCGACCGCAAGACCGCTGGGCGCGAATCGATTACCGCCAAATTGGTGGCCAACCTGCTGGCCAAATCGGGGGTGGATCGCGTGCTGGCCATGGACCTGCACTCGGCCCAGATCCAGGGTTACTTCGACATTCCGTGCGATCACATCTACGGATCCCCTGTCTTGGTGGATTACCTCAACACCCGCAACCTGGGTGAGCTGGTGGTGGTATCTCCGGATGTGGGCGGGGTCGCCCGGGCCCGGGCCTTCGCCAAACAATTGGGCGATGCTCCTCTCGCCATCATCGACAAGCGCCGCTCGGCCCACAATGTGGCCGAAAGCCTCACCGTGATTGGTGATGTGGCCGGCAAAACGGCTGTGTTGATCGACGACATGATCGATACCGGGGGCACCATCTACCAGGGGGCCAAGTTGCTGCGCAAGCAAGGGGCAGCCCGGGTGCTGGCCTGCGCTACCCACGCTGTCTTTTCACCCCCGGCCATCGAACGGCTCTCCGAACCAGGATTGTTTGAGGAGGTGATTGTCACCAACAGCATTCCGATGCCCGAAGAACGGCGCTTCCCCCAGTTGCAGGTGCTCTCCGTGGCCAAGATGCTGGGCGAGGCCATCTGGCGGATCCACGAAGAGAGCTCCGTGAGCTCGATGTTCCGTTAATCACTACTAAACCACCGTTAATCGCCCGCAAACCCGTGGCATTGCCTAGAACAAAGCGGCTGATGGGAAAGCGGCTGCTGGCCACCCTTGGCGCCTCCACCCTGGGCATGGCCAGCCTGCTGGGTTGTGCCGCTGCCTGGGGCCAATCCAGGCGGGTTGGCGTGTGGCTCACCAACAGCCCGAGCCCGCTCTACTACGACAACGCCAGGATTGATCAGGCCGTCGGCGAGCTCGCCGAAGCCGGCTTCAACACCCTCTACCCCAACGTGTGGAGCCGGGGAACCACCTTCCACCGCTCCGCCTTTGCCCCCATCGAGCCGGCCCTGGCCCAGGCGCAATCCCAGGGCAACGGCAGCGGATCCAGGGCCCTGGATCCGATTTGCCGCATGACGGCAGCGGCCCATCGGCGCGGCATGCAGGTGATTCCTTGGTTTGAGTACGGATTGATGGAGCCGGCCGATGCCGCCGTGGTGCAGCAACACCCCGACTGGATCCTGCAGGCCAGCGATGGCTCCAGCAGCGTGAGCATGCATGGCAAGGCGATGGTGTGGCTCAATCCCGCCCATCCAGGGGTGCGCCAACGCTTGATCGGCCTGATTGGCGAGATCGTGCAGCGCTGCAGCGTCGATGGCATCCAGCTGGACGACCACTTCGCCTGGCCCGTCGATCTTGGCTACGACGCCTACACCCGGGCGCTCTACCGCAAAGACACCGGCAATGATCCCCCCCTCAACGTGTCCGACCGGGCTTGGATGACCTGGCGGCGCCACCGGCTCACCGAGCTGCTCCGGGAGCTGAGGCAGGTGCTCAAATCCAAGGGCACAAGGCGGGCCTATGTGAGCCTGTCGCCGGGCCCCTTTCGCTTTGCCTACAACAAATGGCTCCAGGACTGGGAGCTCTGGTCCCTCGGCGGACTCATCGATGAATTGGTGGTGCAGAACTACGCCTATTCCGTAGCAGGGTTTGCCAAAGATCTCCAGCAGCCGGCCCTGGTCAAGGCCAGTGGCTGGGGCATCCCCGTAGAAATTGGCATCCTGGCTGGATTTGGGGGGCGCACCACCCCCATGGACGACTTAAGCCAGCGGGTGCAGATCGCCTACGCCAAGGGCCATGGCGTGATTTATTTCTACTGGGAAGGGCTTTGGGGCCAATACTCTGGCCCGGAGGGGGCCGCCCTGCGCAAGCAGGCCTTCCAGCAGATTCACGCTGGCTCGCCACCTTCTCCGGTTCTGCCACCCATGACCTTGAGCCGATGAGCTCGAGCCCATGACTTGGTGGCGACAAGATGGATTGGCCAAACCTTACCCAGGGCGACCCAAGCACTGCTCCACCACCTCGCGGGTGTTGGTGGACAGTTCTGAGCTTGCCAACTGCTCCAGGGCCTCCCGCATGCGGGCACCGCGCTGTTCGCCGTAGCTCTGCCAACGGCTCAACACCTTCGCCATGCGGGAGGCGGTGATCGGATTGCGCTGATCGAGCACAGCGATCTGCTCGGCCATAAAGCCATACCCCGAGCCATCCGCCGCGTGGAACACGGGGGTATTGCCGGCCAAACCACCCAGCACCGCCCGCACGGAATTGGGGGCAGCAGGATCGAAGCGGGGGTGCTCCAGCAGGCGGGCCACCCGCTCCAGCCCATCGGCGAAGGGGGCCGAGGCCTCCAGACCAAACCAGGCATCGAGGATCACCGGCCTGTCCTGCCAGCGGGCAAAGAAGGCCGCCATGGCGTCCTCCCGTTCAGCCCCGGGATGGGCATTGAGGGCCCGCAAACCAGCCCGAGCCAAGGTCATCGACTGCCCAGAAACGGCCTCACAGGCCGACTTCATCACCCCAGGGTCCCCGGCGGCGCAGCGCCAGCTCCAAACCACGCCGGTGAGCAGCCGATCCCCATTGCCCTGGGGCCAGGCCAGTCCCCACTGGGGGCGACAGCGTTCCAGAGCTTGGCCTAAGGGATCGGCCAAGGCCTCGCCAAAGCGCTGTCGCAGAGCCATCAAGGCCGCAAACAGGGCCGGGGGATCAGGCACCTGGTGCTGGGCAGCTACGGCATCTTCCAGCTCGGCCATCCCCGGCAGTGCCAGCAGCACACTGCGGCTCGCCTCCGACAGCAACGGATCCGCCAGGATCCGGGCAAAGGCATCCACCAACTCCTCTTCCAACAGGCCATCGGCTTGGCCCGCAGCCCGAGCCAACACCGCCTTCCTCAGCAGCACCTGGCCCGCATCCCAACGGGAAAAGGGATCGCTGTCGCAGGCCAGCAGGTGCACCAACTCGCTGGTGGGGCGGCCCATCTCGAGCTTCACCGGCGCTGAAAACTGGCGCAACAGCGACAGACTGGGGGGATGGGAATCGCAGGGCAGGCCCTCAAGGCGCAGGTGCTGCTCCTCTTGATCAATCACCACCAAGCGGGTGCCTGTGCCCCAGCGTGGGGGCAACACTGCTGCAGCGGCCTGGTCCGCATCTTCACCATGGAGACGCACGGGCAGGGCCTGACCGGCCTGGCCAATCAGGCCGATCGCCAGGGGAATCACCAGGGGCTGCTTGGTCGCTTGCCCGGGGGTGGGCGGCGTGTGCTGCTGGATATGGAGCTCCAGCACCCCTGCCTCCCCATCCCAGTGACGCTGAATCCGCAGCACCGGGGTGCCTGCCTGGTGGTACCAGCGCCGGAACTGGGAGAAATCCAAGGGAGCTTTGCCCTGGGCTCCTTCCTGGTCGACCTCCTGGGCCGCATCCTGCATCGCCTGGACAAAATCCTCACAGGTGGCCGCCGTGCCGTCATGGCGACGCACATACAGGGCCATGCCTCGCATGAAGGTCTCCTCACCCAACAGGGTATGGAGACAACGGATCACCTCCGATCCTTTCTCGTAGATCGTGGTTGTGTAGAAGTTGTCGATCGCCTGGTAGGCATCGGGCTGCACGGGGTGTGCCGTAGGACCTGAATCCTCCCGGAATTGGGTATTGCGGAGCATCGACACATTCTCGATGCGATTTAGGGCAGCCCCATGCAACTCAGCTGTAAAACTCTGGTCACGGAAGACGGTGAGTCCTTCCTTCAGTGACAGCTGAAACCAATCGCGACAGGTAATGCGATTGCCAGTCCAATTATGGAAATACTCATGGGCGATCACACTTTCAACCCGTTCCAATTCGGCGTCAGTTGCCGTTTCAGCATCCGCCAATACTAATTTTGAATTAAAGATATTGAGGCTCTTGTTCTCCATCGCACCCATGTTGAAATGGCGCACGGCAACAATATTGAATTCATCGAGGTCGTATTCGAGCCCATAACGTTGCTCATCCCACAGCATCGAGCGCTTCAGCGATGCCATGGCATGGGCCGTGAGGGGCCCATCGCCGGGCTCCACGTGAATGCGCAGGGCCACGTCCCGGCCACTGGCGGTCGTGAAGGTATCGGCCACCTCCTCCAGCTGGCCTGCCACCAAAGCAAACAGGTAGGACGGCTTGGGGAAAGGGTCATCCCAAATGGCGTAATGGCGGGCCCCTGAACTTTCACCTTGCTCAGGGATGGCGCCCGTTTCAAGGCAATTGCCATTCGATAGCAACACCGGGCAGCTCAAGCGATCCGCCTCCAGCCGCACCCGGAACCGACTCAGCAGATCCGGGCGATCCGGATGGAAGGTGATCCGCCGAAAGCCCTCGGCCTCGCATTGGGTGGTGAACATGCCCCCACTCACATACAGGCCTTCCAGGGTGGTGTTGGTTTCAGGGTGAATCCGCACCCGACTCTCCAACACAAAGGCTTCCCGAGGCGGAGCCAGCAGCCGCAGCCCGGCCCCATCCAGTTGATAGGCCCCAGGGGCCAGCGGCTCACCATCAAGCCGCAAATCGAGCAGCTCCAAATCAACGCCCTGCAACTCCACAGGCCCGAGCGCCGATGCGGCTGGATTGGGACTGAAGGCAAGCCGGGATTGCACCAGGGTGTGATCCGCAAAGAGCTGCACCGTTAAGTCGGTGCGCTCCAGCAGATAGGGCGCCGGGCAGTAATCGGCAAGGCGCACGGTGGGCATGGAGATGTGCTGGGTGGGAGCGATGAAAACTGGGCTACTTGGCAGCCGCCTACTTGGAGGTGGGCGCCTTGGCTGCCGGGGCCTTCGCAGCTGGGGAAGCCTTGAGGGCGGCTTGGACCTTCGCCATCACATCGGCTGGCACTTCCTTCGGGCAGATCTCGGAAGCACCCAGGACAGCTGAATTGATCGCGCCTTTGCGCAGGTCATCGATGCTGAGGGGCTTGGGCCCCACCTGGGCAATCAGGCCCCCATGCTGGCCTTGGATGAGCTGGGCGATGGTTTCACCGGCAATGCCCACAGCCTTTTCGAAATCCACTCCAGCCCCCCTGGCAATGCACACATTGACGGCAGCGATGCGGGTGTAGAGATTCATTTCCGCCTCCGTAGCCGCCGCGTTATCAGCCAGCGCAGCTGCCGGCGCCAAGACGAGTGGTAACGCCAGGATTGGAAGTGCCAGGAACGGCAAGACCAGCAACGGGGCCATCAGGCCAGCGGACAGACGGCGCAGCAAGGAGATCACAAGATCAGGTTCTGAATGGGTCCCATGCTGCTGCATCAGGAGATCGGGACCCCAGCCTCTTCAACCCGGATTTCATGGTGGGTGGCCATCATCTCGAGCATTCCACCCTTCCAGGAGTGAATGGAACGGGATCGGTAGCGGTCCTGATCCACCAGACGGATTTGCTCGAGGATGCGCCACTGCTCGTAGTGCGATTCGAAGATCAATTCGTGCTCATCGACCTGGCGAATCTGGCTTTCGATCGCATTACCGCAGAGATAGCCCCGGCTGCGGCGCAGTTGGTGGCCACAGAGATAAACCTCCATCGTGCCCTCAGCCACACAAATGGTGTTGTTCTCAAAAAAGGAGTAGTCCTGCTCTGGCCACCAACTGAAGCGATAGGCAGCATCGCCTTCTGAAGGTTCGCTAAAGGCTTCCACCCGGAGCATCATGTCGACCCGCAGGTCCTCACCATCGGAAAAGAAATACAACCGCCGCGTACGCCACAGGCCCAGGTTGCGGCCAAACCAGCGTTTCAAGTTGGAGTCGAGCTGAACCCGGCTCCTGACGCCAGCCAATGGCCCACCAACCTTGGCTGCAGGCGCCTGGTTTGGCCTTGGTTCGAGCGAGAACTCAGGAGGATGGCCCATGGCAGCGCCGCAAATGGACGTATCGCTGAGAACGTTTTAGTCATAGCCACTTCTGATGGCTGTGGCCCGATACCAATAAGGTATCGCCGTGAATCCAGACATCCCGCCCACCTCACCCCAGGTCGCTGAGCTCGACGAGGGGCCTAATCGCCAGGAGCTGAAACTGCTGTTGGTGGCGGCCAACTTTCACCTGGCCACGCCCGATATCCGCAGCCTGCTCCACACCCTCAAAACCGAGGATTGCGGCTTTGAGGTGAGCCTGGAGATTGTCGACCCGGCGCTGCACCCGGAGTTGCTCGAGCTCCATCGCCTCGTCGCCACCCCGGCGCTGGTGAAGCTGGAACCCCATCCCAAGCAGGTGTTTGCCGGCAATGCCCTCAGCAAAAAGCTGCGCAGCTGGCTGCCCCGCTGGAAGCAGGTGGAGACCGTCACCGGCCTTGGCCTCAGCCTGAGCCCCGTCGAGATCGACGGCAGCCGCACCCTGCGGGAGGTCCAATTGGAAGACCAACTGCTGGTGCTCCGCCAGGAAAACGAGACCCTGATCGAACGGCTAGGGGTGCAAGAAAGCTTGCTGCGCATGGTGGCCCACGAACTGCGTACGCCCTTGACCGCAGCCAAGCTGGCGTTCCAAAGCCACCTCTTGGGCCAAATCGATGCCCCCCGGTTTCGCGATGTGATCAACCGCCGCTTTGACGACATCGAAGCGTTGTCGAAGGACCTCCTTGAGGTGGGCACCACCCGATGGGAAGACCTCTTCAACCCCCAGCGCCTCGCGCTGGGGAAGGTGGGCGCAGAAGCGATTCTGGAACTGGAAAAACTTTGGATGGGCCGCCAACTGCAGTTGAGCACCGACATCCCCAGCGATCTGCCGGATGTGCTTGGCGATCAACGGCGCATGCGCCAGGTGCTGCTCAACCTCCTGGAAAACGCCCTGAAGTTCACCCCAGACAGCGGCAGCGTGGGTCTGAAGATGCAGCACCGCACGGACCAATGGGTGCAGGTGAGCATTTGCGACAGCGGACCTGGCATTCCCAGTGACGAGCATGAGCGCATTTTTCTCGACCGGGTGCGGCTACCCCAAACCTCAGGCAGCACCTCGGGCTTTGGGGTGGGCCTCTCGGTGTGTCGACGGATCACGGCGGTGCACGGGGGGCGTATCTGGGTCGAATCCGAACTGGGCAAAGGCGCCTGCTTTCACTTCACCGTGCCCGTCTGGAGTGGCCAAGCCACCCCAGTACCCGCTGGCCAGCCTTGACGAAGGGTCCCACGGACCCGTAGTTTTCAACACATCAACTCGCCGAGAGGTTGGGCCAAAAGCTCGACCACACCTTGGAAGTTGTGGCCTCGCCCCCATCGTCTAGAGGCCTAGGACACCTCCCTTTCACGGAGGCGACAGGGGTTCGAATCCCCTTGGGGGTATGCAACTCAAGAACAGCCGGCCTCCTAGGCCTTGGCTGCCCGCCGCTGGGCTTCTTGCTGGACGCCGCGCAGATTGCTGGCGAGGTCATCGCGCAGGCGCTGTTCAATCAAGCCAATCGGCATCCCTGCGCGTCCTTGCACGGTGAGCTCGTAAACCAAGGACGTGACCAGCTGGTCACCCTGGTCTTGGCTGCGGATGCGCCAGACACCCTCAAAGCGACGAAAGTCGCCCCGGCTCATGGCAAACCGCAACTCCCCAGCATCCCGGTCTTCCACCAGCTCCAGCTCCACCTTGGCGCTGAAGCGCAGGCCACAGATTTGCTGGGTTCCCACCTGCTCCAGTCCCACCCGGTTGCCCCGGCGCCAAAGCTGGCGCGAAGAGGTCAGGTTCGGGATGTAACGGCTGAGGTTGGGGTAATCCGTTAAGACCGCCCAGATCCATTGGGGATCCAGGTCCAGGCGCAACTGCACCGCAAGACGCCTGGCCCCCTCGGGCAAGCGCTCCATCTCTTGCTGGATGGTGTCCAAACGGAAGGAAGGCTGCTGGGCAGGCTCAAGTGGCTTGGTCAAGCGCACGCGGTCAACAAGCAGCTGCACCAAGGGAGCGGCTCAAAGGTGTTCTTACACACAAACTTAGCGGTGACGTCGGGGTCAATGCCGCCAGGAGGGTTCCCTATGATCAGCCGGCTTTACGGGGGCTGAGCCTGCATGCATGTTTCTACAGGCCGCGCTAATCAGTCCGATAGCCGCATGTTCACGGTTGTCGTTGAAGCCTTTGGCCTGGGCTTGCAACGCCAAGCCGAGCGACGCCTCCTGGTGTCCTTCTCCCAACTGCAGAGCACGGTGAGAACCATTGCCCTGCAAGGGGGACGCATCACAGCCGTGCTGGGCCCAGGCCCAGCTTCAGGGGAAGCGCCCCTGGCCCCCCAATCCCCCTCCCATCCGGCTCCAGCTCCCAAGGCCGAAGCCAAAGCCGCCCCTTCGAAACCAGCAGCCGTGTCCCACGCCGACGTTCCCGTCAATCTCTACCGGCCCAAAGATCCGTTCATGGGCACGGTCACGGAGAACTACAGCCTGTTGGCTGAAGGCGCAATTGGCCGGGTCAACCACATCACCTTTGACCTCAAGGGTGGAGAGCCCCAACTGCGCTACCTCGAAGGCCAGTCCATCGGCATCATTCCCGACGGCGAGGACGCCAACGGCAAGCCCCACAAACTGCGCCTGTATTCGATCGCCAGCACCCGCCACGGCGACAACCTGGAAGGCGACACCGTGTCGCTGTGTGTCCGCCAACTGCAATACGAGAAGGAGGGCGAAACCATCAATGGCGTTTGCTCCACCTTCCTCTGTGACATCGCCCCAGGCGCCAAGGTGAAAATCACCGGCCCCGTGGGCAAGGAAATGCTGCTTCCCGATGACGAGGACGCCAACGTCATCATGCTGGCCACCGGCACCGGCATTGCGCCGATGCGCACCTACCTGCGCCGCATGTTTGAGGCCAAGGAAAAGAGCCTCAACGGCTGGAGCTTCAAGGGCAAGGCCTGGCTGTTTATGGGCTCACCCACCACGGCCAACCTGCTCTACGACGACGATTTCAACCGTTATCAACAGGAGTATCCCGACAACTTCCGCTACACCAAGGCCATCAGCCGCGAGCAGCAAAACGCCAGCGGCGGCAGGATGTACATCCAAGACCGGGTCAGCGAAAACGCTGATGAGATCTTCGCCATGATCGAAGATCCCAAAACCCACGTGTACATGTGCGGCTTGCGCGGCATGGAGCCCGGCATTGATGAAGCCATGGCCACTGCCGCAGCCGCCAAGGGCATCAACTGGCACGAATTGCGTCCCGTGCTTAAAAAAGCCGAGCGCTGGCACGTCGAAACCTATTGAGACCCAGCTCTCAGAGCTGATCGCCAGGCCCGCCGCAAGGTGGGCTTTTTTTTTGCGCTCTCGTTTGCGTATTCCCACACAGAACCAGCCCCAACACCGAAGAACCCTCGACCGTTGGTCCAGCCTCGGTAAACCAGGGGGCAGCAAGCCCAAAATCAACGATGAGTGCGGTCCTCACCAATCCATTGCGCGTTGGCCTCCGCCAAGAGCGGGTCATCCCACCGCAATGTCTGGTGATCTTTGGGGCCAGCGGCGACCTCACCCACCGCAAGCTGATGCCGGCCCTGTTTGAACTGTTCCGCCAGCGCAGGCTGCCGAGCGAATTCGCGGTGCTTGGCTGCGCCCGCAGGCCCTGGAGCGATGACGACTTTCGCGCCCGCATGGCCGAGGCTCTAAAAACGGAAATCGCAGACCACCAAAGTGCCTGGGAGACCTTCTCAGCCGGGCTCTTCTATGAACCCGTGGATTTGGAAGACCCCCAGTCCGTGGTTCGCCTTGGCAGCCGCCTCGAGGTCATTGATCGCCAACGGGCCACCCGGGGGAACCGCACCTTCTACCTCTCGGTAGCCCCAAATTTTTATGGCAGTGGCTGTCGGTCCCTCGCTGCCGCAGGCCTGCTGAAGGATCCCGCCCGGAGTCGGGTGGTGATCGAGAAGCCCTTTGGCCGCGATTACGGCAGCGCCCAGGAGCTCAACCGGGTGGTGAAGGGCTCGGCAAAGGAAAACCAGATCTTCCGGATCGACCACTACCTGGGCAAGGAAACGGTCCAAAACATCCTGGTGCTGCGCTTTGCCAACACCATTTTCGAACCGATCTGGAACCGCAACTACATCTCCAGCGTGCAGATCACGGCCGCTGAAACCGTTGGAGTGGAAGAGCGGGCCGGCTACTACGAGAGCTCTGGGGCCCTGCGCGACATGGTGCAGAACCACCTCACCCAAATGCTGGCCCTCACCACCATGGAAGCGCCTGGGCGATTTGACCCCGAGTCCATGCGCAACGAAAAAGCCAAGGTGCTCCAGGCCGCCCACCTGGCCAATGAAGACGAGCCTTGGAAGTGCTGCGTGAGGGGCCAATACGGACCAGGCGGGTCCAGCGGTCTCCCGATCAGCGGCTACCGCCAGGAGCCCGGGGTGAATCCCAACAGCACCACCGAGACCTACGTAGCCATGAAGCTGTTCATCAACAACTGGCGTTGGCAGGGGGTGCCCTTTTACCTGCGCACGGGCAAGCGATTGCCTAAAAGGCTCAGCGAGGTGGTGCTCACCTTCCGCGAAGCGCCCGTGCACCTGTTTGATGCCGCCGGGGGGGCACCAACCCCCAACCAATTGATCCTGCGCATCCAACCCGATGAGGGCGCGGAGTTCAAGTTTGAAGTGAAGGCACCGGGTTCGGGGATGCGCAGCCGCCCCGTGGACATGGCCTTCTCCTACGACGACAGCTTTGGCGAGCCCTCCGACGAGGGCTACGTGAGGCTGCTCGCCGACGCCATGCTCGGCGATCCCACCCTCTACACCCGCAGCGACGAAGTCGAGGCGGCTTGGCGCCTTTACACCCCCCTGCTGGAAATGCTGGAGGAGTCCCCCTCGCAGTTGCCCGTGCATCCCTACGAGGCCGGCACCTGGGGCCCGGCGGCAGCGGACAGCCTGGTGGCCGATGACGGCCTGACCTGGCGCCGTCCCTAGACCCTCGACTCGCTCGCTGACCCTGCTCTCGCCTTCTTGCCATGTCTGCCCAGCTCACCCTCCAGGCCCCCCACGCCCTACCCCCCGCAGAGGTGCAGGGCTATCTCGACCAGCTCTGGCAACAGGGGCTGGAAGCGTCCAGCGGTGCCGCCACCTTCACCCTGGTGGTGTGGGATGGGGCCTGGCTTGAGCAGCAGTTGGTGCGCTGTGGGCGCGTGGATGGGCCCATCACCGGCCTCCTCCGTGAGGAAGTGCTCACCGCCGCCCGCGAGGCCACCCAGGACTGCGGGCTTCCCTTGGGCACAGCCCCCATGGATCCCCAACTGGCCTGGGCCATCGGCCGGCTGGAGGGCGGACACCGGGCCGAGGACCTGCGCGGCCTCTTTGTGGAGGCCGCCATCAGTTCCCACATGCCGCGCCGGATGATCACCCTGGCGCCCACCCTCGATCGCTCAGCCCCCCTGGAAACCCTCGTGGCCGCGTACTGCCCCTTGCCCGAAGAACGGGACGGCAGTGCGGCCTGCGGCGATGTGGTGGTCCTGCGCGGCGGCACCGGATCCCTGGAGCAAAGCCTCGGACTGATTCAGCCACTGATTGGCACCGAACTGCCCTGCTGGGTGTGGTGGAACAGCAGCCTGGATGAGGCCCCGGCCCTACTGGCTTCCCTTGCCGAGGCTCCGCGGCGCCTGGTGGTGGATAGCTCCCTGGGCACCCCCAGGCGTTGCCTGGATCTCCTGGTGGAGCGCATCGAAGCCGGCCAGGCCATTAACGACCTTAATTGGATGCGCCTGCGTAGCTGGCGGGAATCCCTGGCGATGGTGTTTGACCCGCCCTCCCGCCGGGATGCCCTCGATCAGGTGGTGCAACTGGACATCGACGTAGAGGGCGACCATCCCGTTAAGGGGTTGCTGCTTGCAGCCTGGATCGCCGATCGCCTGGGTTGGCACCTGGTGGATAGCTATTGGGTCGACGGCCATGGCCCAGGCCAAGGGGTGGGCCAGGGGC
>Ga0310331_10058_pt1 | contig 18134 bp, 20 predicted proteins | sample LakMicMDCLOrngC5_FD_195545 | JGI IMG/M metagenome (GOLD analysis project Ga0310331, IMG submission 195545) | Enriched freshwater cyanobacterial communities from Lake Michigan, Michigan, United States - MI23.DCL.Orng.C5 (v2) (version 2) | ecosystem: Environmental > Aquatic > Freshwater > Lake...
GCCCATGGAGGGAGAGGAGCGAAAGCTGCCGCCCCCAATCCGGCCGCCACTGGCCGCCGAACTGGGCTCAGGCCATGCCACCAGGAGCACCATGGTGAGCACTGGCAAAGCCAACCAACTCAGGCAGCGATTCAAAAGCCGGCGGGAGGGGAGCGCCAAGGCGCCTTTGCAAGTGGTCAAAATCTAGGAACCACCCCCCACGATGGTGACCACCTCGAGGCAATCGGATTCCACCACTGCCTGATCCCCCCAGCTGCTGCGGGGCAAAATCTCGCCATTGAATTCCACCACGACCAATTGGGGCCGATAGCCAAAGGCTTCGAGCACCTCGGGCAGGGTCAGCCCCGCGGCACAGTCGCACGCCTCGCCATTGAGCTGGATCGTGATCGAGGTCATGGGGTGAACTGCTCCATCAGGCTTTTTCAATCAAGCTTCCCCATCAAGCCTGATGCCCCAGGGCCTGCAGCAGGGCCGTGGTGGCCGCTGCCGGATCGGCAGCTGCCGTGATCGCCCGCACCACCGCCACCCGCTGGGCCCCCGCCTGACGCACGGCCTCGATGTTGGTGCACTCCAAACCGCCAATGGCAAAGAAGGGGATCGGGCTTTCGGCCGCCGCTTGACGCACGTAATCGAGGCCCACCGGTTCGCGGCCGGGCTTGGTCGGCGTGGCATTCACCGGGCCCACCCCCAGGTAGTCACACCCATCCGCCACCGCTTGACGCAACTGATCGATGCTTTGGGTGCTGCGGCCAATCAAACGCTCGGGCCCCAGCAACTGGCGCGCCACCGCCGGGGGCAGATCGCCCTGGCCCAGGTGCACCCCATCGGCCTCCACGGCAAGGGCCAGATCGATCCGGTCATTGACGATGAACAGGGCCCCATGGCTGGCGCAGAGCTGGCGCAGCTGGCGGCATTGCTGCAGCCGCTGGCTGTCATCGATCGGCTCCCCATCTTTTGCCCGGTATTGCACCAGCCGCACCCCGGCCCCCAGGGCCGCCGCCACCACGGCCTCGAGTCCTGGCACCGGGCTGCTCACCAGATAAAGGTGGCACTGGGCCAGGAGCTGCCGGCGCTGCTGGCCGCCCCTAGACGCCTGAAGCAAATCCACCTCCAGGTCGTAGATGCCGTAGCGCAGGGCGGCAGCTTCGCTGGCCAACTCAGGATCGATGCTGCGGCCAAATTCTTCCAACACCCGCAGGGCTTCATGCACCCGCCCGGCATTGGCGCCCACAATCTGGGACGGGCTCAAGCGTTCCTGTTGGGCGGGATGGCCCATGCCCGCTGCAGGGTCGGTGGCGGTGTGGCGCGCCAGCTTGTAGTCATCGCGGTGCAGCCGGCCCAAGCGCTGGCGCATGTCCTTGGTGCGGGCCACCAGATCGGCCCGATCCACCCCAAAGCGGGCCCAGTCTTCCAGCACCCGCAGCCCCTCGCGCGCGCGATCGAGGTTGGCGTCAAGCAGCCGGGCCACGGCCAGTTGATCAGGGTTGGAGGGATCGGCAGAACACATGGCGTAATGGCTTGGGCTGTTTAGGCTGGGGGCTGTGCGCAAGGCCGGTGGCCATGGACCAGGGCAGCCCGATGCTCGTACTGATTTCAGGGATTCTGCTGCTGGGGGGTATCGCCACCTTCATCGGCTGGGGCCTCACCCACGCCTACCCGGCCGCGTAGGCCCCACAGAGCTTGCGGGCAGCCTCGGCATCGGCCCCAATCTGGGCGCTGAGGGCCTGCACATTGGCAAAGGCGCACTGGGTGCGCAGCAGCTTGAGCGGTTCGATCCGCAGCTCCTGGCCCACCAGCTCCATGGAACGGTCCAGCAGGTGGACTTCCACCGCAGACGGGGCCATAGGATCCACCGTGGGCTGGGGGCCCAGGTTCATCACGGCCGGAACCGGCGGTGCGCCGGCCACCGAAGCCATGGCGGCGTACACCCCTTCGAGGGGTAAAAACTTGCGGCCATCCACCTGGAGATTGGCCGTCGGCCAGCCCAGCTTGCGGCCGAGGCCCCGGCCTTGCACCACCTGCCCCGAGAAGCGATAGGGGCGCTCGAGCAGGCGGCGCGCCTCCTGGAGATCTCCAGCCGCCAGGGCGCGGCGGATCCTGCTGCTGCTCACCCGCTCGGGACCATCCCACAGCATCGGCAGCACCTCCACCGCCAGGCCATAGCGCTGGCCCAAGGCGATCAGGGCTGCCGTATCGCCGCTGCGGGCCTTGCCAAAGCGAAAGTTTTCCCCTACAGCCACAAGTCCTGCGGCCAGCTGGCCCACCAACACCTGCTCCACAAAGGCCTCTGGCGTGAGCGCCGCCAGGGCCGGATCAAAGGGCACCAGCACCAGCTGCTCGATGCCCACCGGTTCGAGCAGTTCGAGCTTTTCAGCTGGTAAATCCAGGCGCAGCCGGGTGTCGCCATGCAACACCTCCCGGGGATGGGGCCAAAAACTCACCACGCTGGGCACCAAACCCGCAGCCCTGGCCGCAGCACCGGTGACGGCGGCAATCACCCGGCGGTGCCCCTGGTGCAGGCCATCAAAACTGCCCAGGGCAATGGCCGTGGGCCGCTGGGTGTCCTGGGGTGATCGCAGGGGTATCAACGCTACGGAACCCACAGACAAAGGAGGCCAAATCGATCCTCCCATGGCAACTTTGGGTCACCCGATTCCGCCGCAATGGCCGACCGTCTCGACATCCAGCTGATTTCAGCGGCCCTCCGGCGCATGGGCTGGGTGCGGTTCTGGGCCCAGGTGGTGCTGGCGGTGGTGGTGATGGGGGTGCTGTTGTTCAGCAACATTGGCGGCCAAATCGCCGGCGGTACCAACCGGGCCCTCGGCCTAGCCCCGGGCCTCTCACTCACCTCGCTGGCGTTCTTCGTGTTGCTCTGGTGCCTCTGGCAGAGCTGGTTGATCATTCGCTGCGGCCGCGCCCTCAACAGCCCCACCCGACCCAGCAAGGGGGAAACGGCTCGCCTGATCAAGCGGGGCCTGGTCGCCGACTTGGTGGGCCTGACCCTCGGAGCGGTGGGCTATCAATCCCTGGCGGGCAGCCTGTTCTTCCAGGCCTCCATGCAGGCCGGCTTCGCCTTTGGTGGGGCCATGACCACCCCCGGCGGCCGCATCACCAATTACCCGATCACCTCGCTCGAGATGCTCTCGGTGCTGAGCAACACCCAGGTGGTGTTTGCCCACCTGATCGGCCTGTGGTTGAGCATCTGGATGCTGCAACGGATTTACCGCGCGGCCTAGGCCCCCCAATCACCCAGGTCCGGTAGCGAGCGGGTGGCCCCACGCCAGAAGATGTCGGGCTGCAGGGGGGTGAGCGCCACGCCACCGGCGTGCACGTGGGCCACATCCGTCGGCCACTCAGGGGGGCCGGAAACCTCCGCCTCCAGGTCGTTGGCCACCTCACCGGCCAGCCAGTAATAGGTGCGGCCCCGGGGATCCACCCGCTGGTCAAATTGATCGGTGTAGCGCCGCACCGCATTGCGGCACCAGCGCAGCGGGCCCATCGCCTCCAGGGGTCGGGGCGGCACGTTGAGGTTGAGCAGCATGCCCTCGGGCCAGCCCTGCTGCAGCATCCGCTCCGCCACATCGAGGGCGAGCTGGGCGGCCGGCACAAACTGACGCCACTGGAAGTCGGCGCTGCTCACCGCCAGGGCCTTGAGACCTTCGATGGTGCCCTCCATCGCCGCCGACACGGTGCCGGAATAGAGCACATCGGTGCCGAGGTTGGGGCCGTGGTTGATGCCGGAGAGCACCAGATCGGGCCACTCGTCTAGCAGGGAAAACAGGGCGAGCTTGACGCAGTCACTGGGGGTGCCGCTGCAGGCCCAGGCCCGCACCCCGTCGTCAAACAGTTCATCGGCCCGTTCCGCCCGGATGGGGGCGTGCAGGGTGAGGCCATGGCCGGTGGCGGAACGTTCTTGGTCGGGGCACACCACACTCACCTGGTGGCCGCGGGCTAAGGCCGCATTGGCGAGGGTGCGAATGCCATCGGCAAAGACGCCGTCGTCGTTACTGATCAGGATCTTGAGCGGTGCCATTGCGAGAAGCCTGGTGAACCGGGTCGCCTCCTTACAGTCTCAGATCTCAAAGCCCCAACCGTGAGCGCCTCCGTGTCCCTCCAGCAGCTCACCGACCAGCTCGAGCACCTGGAAGCGGAGGCCGCCCAAGCGATCGCCGCGGCCACCACCGCCACGGAATTGGAAGACCTGCGGGTGGGGCTCCTGGGCAAAAAGGGCAAGCTCTCCGGCGTGCTCGGGGCCATGGGCAAGCTTCCCGGCGACGAGCGTCCCCTGGTGGGCCAGCGGGCCAACGTGCTCAAAGAGCAGGTGCAAACCCTTATGGCGGAGCGTCTGGCCGCGGTCAAAGGGGCCGCCATGGCCAAGCGCATCGCCGCCGAAACCCTGGATGTCACAGCCCCCGCCAGCTTCACCCCACCAGGCCATCGCCATCCCCTGATCAGCACCACCGAAGAGATCGTCGACATCTTTGCCGGCCTGGGCTACCGGGTGTCCGAGGGGCCCGAGATCGAGACCGACTACTACAACTTCAGCGCCCTCAACATCCCGGAGCACCACCCAGCCCGGGACATGCAAGACACCTTTTACCTGGGGGATGGCCGGTTGCTCCGCACCCACACCTCCCCGGTGCAAATTCGCTATCTGGAAACCAACCCCCCGCCCGTGCGGGTGATTGCCCCGGGCCGGGTCTACCGACGCGATGCGGTGGATGCCACCCACTCACCGGTGTTCCACCAGGTGGAAGTGCTGGCGATCGATGAGGGGCTTGATTTCACCCACCTGCGCGGCACGGTGACAACCTTCCTGCAGCGCTTCTTTGGCGATCTGCCGGTGCGCTTTCGCGCCAGCTATTTCCCCTTCACCGAACCCTCCGCTGAGGTGGACGTGCAATGGCGCGGCCGCTGGCTCGAAGTGATGGGTTGCGGCATGGTCGATCCCGCCGTGCTCACCGGCATGGGCCTGGATCCCGAGCGCTGGAGTGGCTTTGCCGCGGGCCTTGGGGTGGAGCGTTTCTGCATGGTGCGCCACGGCATCGACGACATCCGGCGCCTGTACACCAGCGATCAGCGCTTCCTCGACCAGTTCTAGGCGCTAAGCCCCATAAACTCGGGCAGCCTCCGCCACCGATCGGTGCCCCGCGTCGGACTGATCGTCAATGACGGCAAGGATGTGGCCCTCGCCACGGCCGACGCCATCGAAGCCCGCTTCCACAAGGCGGGCCATGAGGTGGTGCGCGTCAGCAGTGCCGGCGGGATGGTGGGCTTTGCCAACCCGGACCAGCATCTGCGCGCCCACGGCCATGCCGCCTGCGTGCCCGCCAGCTTCGGGGCCGACATGTCCCTAGCCGTGGTGCTGGGCGGCGATGGCACGGTGCTCTCGGCGGCCCGCCAAACCGCGCCGATTGGCGTACCCATTCTCACGATCAATACCGGCCACTTGGGTTTTCTGGCCGAGGCCTACCTGAACGACTTGGACCAGGCCCTGGATCAAATCCTGGCCGGTGACTGGACCGTGGAAGAGCGCACGATGTTGATCGTGAGCGTGATGCGGGGCGATCAACGGCGCTGGGAAGTGCTGTGCCTCAACGAAATGGCCCTGCACCGGGAACCGCTCACGAGCATGTGCCATTTCGAGATTGCCATCGGTCGCCATGCCCCGGTGGACATTGCCGCCGACGGCGTGATTCTCTCGACACCCACGGGCTCCACCGCCTACGCCCTCAGCGCCGGGGGCCCGGTGATCAGCCCCGATTGCCCGGTGCTCCAACTGACGCCAATTGCGCCCCACTCCCTCGCGTCTCGGGCCCTGGTGTTCAGCGACCATGAGCCGGTCACGGTGTTTCCGGCCACGCCAGAGCGGCTGATGATGGTTGTGGACGGCAGCGCCGGTTGTTACATCTGGCCGGAAGACCGGATATTGATCCGCCGCAGCGACAATCCCGTGCGCTTTGTGCGGCTCGTAGACCACGAGTTTTTCCAGGTGTTGCGCAACAAGTTGGGCTGGGGCCTGCCCCACGTGGCGAAACCGGGCAATGGTTGAGCCCCCCCTCAAGGCCGAAGCCGGCGTAATGGCCCAACCAGTGGTGCTGTTGGTGGGTGCCGATGCCGCAGGCCTGGCTTCCCGCCTGGAGGCTTCGGGCTATCGCCCCACCTTGGAAGCCCATCCCAACCAGGGGCCGGATGCGGTGCTGATCTCCAGCAGCCACATGGGATCGATCGGCGAGCTGCGGGCCCAGCTGGGCGCCATCCCCCTGCTGGTCGATGTCCAAGAGGACACCATCGAAGCCCGGGCCAGCTGCCTGAGCAGCGGCGCCGACGACTTTTGGCTCTCCAGCCAGGGGGCCAGTGATCTGTTGATGCGCCTGCGGGTGCACCTCGACCTAGGGCGCCGGGTCAACGTGCCTGTTCAGCTGTTGCAAGTGGCTGATCTGGTGGTCAATCCCAGCGGCCGGCAGGTGAAGCGGGGCAACCGCAGCGTGGGCCTGACGGCGCGGGAATACCAGTTGCTGATCCTGCTGTTGGAGCGCAAGGGCACGGTGGTGAGCCGCGAGCAAATCCTGCGGCTGGTATGGGACGACCAACAAGGTGCGGCTAGCAACGTGATCGAGGTGTATGTGCGCTATCTGCGCCAAAAGCTGGAAGAGGGCGGCGAAAAGCGTTTAATTCACACGGTGCGCGGCCATGGCTATTGCCTCAGTGAACGCATGCCCAACCTGGAAGCCCGCAACGCTTGATGGATGGCAAGTTTGATGGGCGCCACACTTGATCTCCCGAGCTAGCCGAAATCACCGCGCCATGAAAACCCTTGCAGCAGCAACTCTGGCAGCGGCAGCCCTGGTCACAACTGCTCTGATCACAACCGAGTTGACATCACCGGGATTGGCAGCACCCTCCGCCAAACCCCAACCATCTCCCCCGCCCCAATCCTTGCCGCTGGATGCCCAGTGGTGCCTGGGCGATGCCGGGACTGGGCCTTGCATCCTGCTGGAAGTGGCCCGCACAGCCCAGCAGCAGATGTGGGGGCTGCAATTGCGCCCGGCGCTGCCGGCCCTGCGGGGCATGCTCTTCCCCTTTGCGCCGGCCCAGCCGGTGAAGTTCTGGATGCACCGCACCCCAGCCCCCCTGGACATGGTGTTTGTGCGCAGCGGCCAAGTGATTGCCGTGGAGGCCAAGGTGCCCCCCTGCATGCACCTGCCCTGCCGCAGCTACGGCCCCGATGCCGCCGTGGATGGGGTGATCGAGCTGGGAGCGGGCCAAAGCCAGGCCCTCGGCATCAAGGCAGGCAGGGCGGTGCTGATTCGCCCCGCAACAGCACCACGGGGTTAAGGGGCGCCAAGCGGGTGCCATCGGCCAAGGCCGCTCCTCGCCAGGCCTGCAGCTGGCCCACCCGCACGGCCAAACCGGCCTGCTCCAGCAGGGGCCGCAACTCCGCCAGGGCTTCGATCGTGGCCAAAGGAATCACCACCACCCCAGCCGGACGCAACCGCTGGAGCACCGTCTGAAGGATGGAGGCCCGATCTTTGCCGCCGCCACCGATCACCACCCGATCCGGATCGGGCAGGGAGGCCAGGGCCTGGGGGGCGCGGCCCTCGGTGATGGCAGCAGGGTGCACCCCAAGGCGTTCGGCGTTGGCAGCAATCAGCCCCGCCGAACCACCGCGCGATTCCAGGGCAAACAGCTGCATGCCCGGCCGCAGCCGCAGGGCCTCGAGGCCAATACTGCCCACCCCAGCGCCGATGTCCCAGAGCACGCCGCCTGCTGGCAGGGCCAACTCCGCCAGCAGCTGGATGCGCACCTCGCGCTTGGTCATCAGGCCAGGTCGGTCGTCGTGCTGCAGGTAGAGGCCATCGTCGAGGCCAAACAGGGGCAAGGTCTCCGGGGGTAGGGGCGCAGGCTTTTCGGCCACCAGCACCACCAGATGCAGGGGATCGAGGTCGGCCGGGATGGGGGCCGTGGGATCAAGCCGCTGGATCCGCTCCTGGGGATGGCCGAGCCGCTCACACAGCCAAAACCCGTAGGCCGCCTCCAGGCCGGAGGCCCGCAGCATCCGGCGCACCTCCTCGGCACCACCACGCCCCGGATCGGTCAACACCGCAAGGGCCGGGGGGCGTTTCTGCAACGCCGCCGCCAGGGGCTCGGGATCGCGGCCATGCAGGCTCACCCAACTGGCGTCCTGCCAGGGCCGGCCGAGGCGGGCAAAGGCCAGCTGCAGGGAGCTGGGGGCTGGGTAAAAGCGCAATTGGCCAGGGGCGAAGTGCTGCAGCAGCAGCCGGCCGATGCCAAACCACAAGGGGTCGCCGCTGGCGAGCAGCACCGCCGGGCGACCAGCCGCCAGGGCCGCCGCCACCGGGCCAACGATCTGCTCAGGCCTATCGCTTGCCAGCAGCTCGGGGCAGGAGCCCTGGGCCGGCACCCGGCCGGCCGCCTGCTCGGCCTGCCACCAGGGGGCCACCTCCGCCAACAGCCGCGTCGGTGCCACCAGCAGCTGGGCCCCACGCAGCAGCTCCAATCGGCTGGGACCCAGGCCCGCCAAGCCCCCGGCGTCGGTGCCGATCACCACCAGCACCCCACCCTCCTTTGCTGTCGCCGTGCTTCGTGCCGCCGTGCTGCCCAGGGGGTTGGTTGCCACTGGAGCCATGATGCTCAGTCGATCAACCCTCCAGGCAGGCCAGCCCACGCCGGTGGATCTCTGTGGCGTAATCGGTCCAGCTGCCCTGCCCCCAATAGCGGAAGCAGCTGGTTTCCAACAGCAGCAGGTGCAAGAGCGCCCGCTGGTAGACCTCGCCCTGGGTCACGGCGGGATCGGCCGCCACCAGGGAATCGAAGCGCTGGTGAAAGGCGGCGCTCAGGCTGGTCATCGGCTCGAGCACGTTGGCGTAGCCCTCCACCCAACTGAGGTTGTTGGTCCAGGAGGCCCCGGCCATGGAGAAGGAGGGATCGTTGCGCTGGAGTTCAGCGATGGCGGCTTCCACCGATTCCGGGGTGGGTTGGCTACCCACCTGGTGCCAGAGCTTGTGTTGCTGCACCGCCTGAATCGGCGGGAAATCGCCGGGCTCCACGCCAGCGGCCTCCAACAACTCGAGATATTCGGTGCCGTTAATCGCCACCGTTTTGGGGTTGGCAACCGTGCCCTCCTGGGCCCCCTGGGAGGCGATGCGCTGGTGGGCCTGGATGAAGGCCTGGGGGAATTCATTCATCATCACGCCGCCGTTTTCCCCGTCGGCAATCTGGGCAACGAGCGCCGGAATGGTGCGGCCGCCCAGGGGCACCGGGCCCCGCCCGAGGGCTTCGTAACAGGGCTGCATCTGGCCCACCAGCTTGGTGTCGGAGCCCTGGGTTTTGATCAGCGCGGTGATGCTGACGCTCTCGCCGCTGGAGTTGCGCGCCACCAGTTGGCAGGGGCCGTACTTCTGGTCGTCCCGCAGGCTGCTGCCATCGGGGTTTTCAACGCTGTGTTCCTGCACCAGAAGCCAGCGGTAGCCGCACTCTTTGAGGGCCTTGACGAAGGCATAGAGCGTGTCGGGATGGTTGGGCAGGTGCATCTCCGGTGGGGAGAAGCCCTTCACCCGCTGCAGGGCCTCTGGGCCAAACAGGGCCTCGAAATGGTGCTGCCACGCCAGGATTTGCAGCTTCAGATCGGGGATCGGCGTCGAGGGCGCCACGGCGTGGCTCCAGAAGGTTCCCAACCACTCCACATGGGGGTGCAGGCTGGGATCACAGGCAAGTTGCTTGAGGGCCTCGAGGATGTCGAGGCGGCCCATCTGCCCAAAGCCCCAGAGCAAATTGCCGGAGTAATCGAGCATGATTCGCGGATTGCAGCCGCCCTGGATCAGCTCAGGAATGATCTCGGCGAGGCGCTTGTAGCACTGGGCAAAGGGCTCGGCGTTGTGGTTATCGCCCTCACCTGGGTGCTCCACCATGTACTGCAGATGGGAGATCAGTTCTCCCTGGGCGCCAGCTGGAATCGTGGGCTGGTGCATGTGCAGGGCACAGGCGAAGCACGCGCTGATCTGCTCCAGCTGGAGATTGGTGTGGGGCAGAAACACCGGCTGGTCCTGCTGCACCAGGGCCAGGATCTCGGCTTCGCGGCCGGCAATGGGTGGCAGGGTTGGCTGGTTCATCACTGACCTGGGCTTAGCCCTGACCTTGGACCATCGGGAGCCTGACTGGCACTCCAACGATGATGCTCAGCAGTGACCACCAACCTCCCCACCATGGTTGATCGCCGCCAGCGCATCCATGACTTGGTGCTTGCCCTGCTGGCCCAGCAGAACGACCTCGAACTCCTCGCCGGCGACGGCAGCGGCCTGCCCGGCGGCGATGCCGGCAACTGGATCGAGCGCAACCGCCGCGTGGTGCAGCGCTACCAGGCCCTGGTGCGCTCCGCCGTCACCCTGGATGCCCTGGTGGACCAGGAGGTGAACGGCAGCTTCCAGGCCCATACCAGCAACCTCTGACAAGCTGGGCACACCTTTTCTGGCCCCATGGCGCGCTTCGGCCTCTCCGCCTTGAAATCGCAGTTGCTGGGCAAAGGATCCGGGGGAGCAAGTTCCAGCTCCTGGCAGGCCCCAACCGCGAGCTGGCAGCGCCCCATCGGCTTGGGCTGGGAGAAGCCCTACACGGTGCGCTACGCCAGCAACCTGGACGACGGCGCCAACCACGGCATGCCCCTGGGGGGCTTTGGCGCCGGCTGCATCGGCCGCGCGCCGGATGGCAGCTTCAACCTCTGGCACCTCGATGGCGGTGAGCACTGGTTTGGGGTGATCCCCGATTGTCAATTCGCTTTGTTTGAAAGCAACGGCCAAACCAGCCGGGCCCATGCCCTGGCGGTGAAGCCTCAAGCTGATGCCTCCAGGCCTGGCAGCGGCGAACCCCTCAGCAGCTGGGATTGGTATCCCGCCAGCAGCACCGACAGCGACGGCAAGCTCCGCAGCACCGGCACCTACGCCGCCCGCTACCCGATCAGCAGCACCAATTACAGCGGCGTGTTCGCTGCCGAGGTGCGCTGTGAGGCCTTCAGCCCGATCCTGCCTGGGGATTACCGGCGCACCAGCTATCCGGTGGCGGTGTTCCGCTGGACCCTCCACAACCCCACCACCAAGCCCCTCGATCTGTCGCTCTTGCTGAGCTGGCGCAACACCACGGGCTGGTTCACCAACACCGACCCAACGGCAGCGGTCAAGTTCCGCGACGACGGCAGCCCCGAGCACAACTACGTGCCGGCGGTGGGAGCAACGGCCGGCCAAAGCAACCGATGGCTGGACCAGGCCGGCCTCAAGGGCATTCTTTTGGAGGGCCAGCGCTCCGCCCCCATCGGCGAAGGCCAGGGCCAGTGGTGCATCGCCACCGGCGAAAACCTGGCGGGATCAGCGGGCTGCATCCCCGAGGTGCTGCGCTGCAGCCGCTGGAATCCCAGTGGCGATGGCAGCGAAATCTGGGCCCCCTTTGCCCGCGATGGCTCGATCCCCAACAGCAACGACAGCCGCAGCAGTGGCGACGCCGATCCAGCCAGCGCCGCCCTGGCGGTGCGCTGCCAGCTGGCGCCGGGGGAAAGCCTGGAGATTCCCCTGGTGATCAGCTGGGATTTGCCGGTTACGGCCTTTGCCACCGGCACCCGGGCCCTGCGCCGCTACACCGATTTCTTTGGGGCCGATGGCAACCAGGCCGGGGCCATCGCCGCCGAAGCCCTCACCGATTGGCGCCCCTGGCGTGATGCGATCGACACCTGGCAACAGCCGGTGCTGGAGCGCAACGATTTGGCCGAGCCCCTGCGCATGGCCCTCTTCAATGAGCTCTACGACCTGGCCAGCGGCGGCAGCCTCTGGACCGCCGCCACCCACGCCGATCCAGTGGGTCAGTTCGGCGTGCTCGAGTGCCTGGATTACGCCTGGTACGAGAGCCTCGACGTGCGGCTCTATGGCTCCTTTGCCCTGCTGCAGCTTTGGCCCGAGCTCGACAAGGCGGTGCTGCGCAGCTTTGCCCGGGCCATCCCCGCGGCCGATGCCACACCGCGGCCGATTGGCTGGTATTTCACCCAGGGCAAGGGCCGGGTGGAGGCGGCCCGCAAGGTGGCCGGTGCCACGCCCCACGATTTGGGCGCCCCCAACGAACGGCCCTTTGAAGCCACCAATTACACCGCCTATCAAGACTGCAACCTGTGGAAAGACCTGGCCAGCGACTTCGTGTTGCAGGTTTGGCGCACCTTCAAGCTCGCCCCAAACGGCGAAGACCTGCGCTTTTTGGCCGACTGCTGGCCGGCCTCGGTGGAAGCCCTGCGCTATTTGAAGCGCTTTGATGCCAACAACGACGGCCTGCCCGATAACGGCGGTGCCCCCGACCAAACCTTCGACGACTGGCCGCTGAAGGGGGTGAGTGCCTACTGCGGCGCCCTTTGGATCGCGGCCTTGGAAGCGGCCTTGGCCATGGCCCAACGGCTCCAACTGGAACTGGGGGTCGACACCTCCGGGGAGCAGCGGGAATTTGGCGGCTGGCTTGAGCAATCCCGAGCCAATTTCGATGCCCTGCTCTGGAACGGCGAGTACTACAAGATCGATGCCGAAAGCGGCACCCCCGTGGTGATGGCGGACCAGCTCTGCGGCGATTTCTATGCCCGCCTGCTGGGGCTCCCAGCGGTGGTGGCCGACGATCGCGCCCTCTCCTCTCTGCAGGCCGTGAAAGAAGCCTGCTTCCTGGGTTTCAAGGGCGGCAGCCTGGGCGTGGCCAATGGCCTGCGCCGGGATGGCACCCCCCTCGATCCCAACGGCACCCACCCCCTGGAGGTGTGGACCGGAATCAACTTCGGCCTGGCCGCCTACTACCGGCTGATGGGCGATGCCCCTACGGCCTTCGCGATCACGGGCGCCGTGGTGAACCAGGTGTACGAGGGCGGGTTGCAGTTCCGCACCCCGGAAGCCATCACCGCCGTGAACACCTTCCGCGCTTGCCACTACCTGCGGGCCATGGCGATTTGGGCCCTCTGGGCCACCCACACCGATTGGCAGCCGATCCCCGGGGCCGAGCGGAGTGCCCTGGCCAGCCAAGCCAGCCAGCCATGAGCAGTTTCCTCAAGCCCCTGCTGGGTCTGCTGGTGAGCCTCGTGCTGCTGGCGGCCATGCCCGCTGGGGCCCTGGCCCAGGTCCATGCCCACAGCGAGGAGAACGGCCAAACCGTGGTGCGGAGTCTGGAGAGCCTGCGCGACCTCGACTACCAAAGCTGGCAGGTGGTGGCCTACCGGGAGGGCGAACCGGGCGGCCCGCTGAAACTGCGCATCGTGGGATATCCGGGCAAGGTACGCCTGGATCACCCCACGGCTTTGCAGGTGCAAAGCGGCCGCGGCCACTGGGATTTGGAGGACATCACCCTGGCCAATCCCCAGCTGGCTGGCGATGGCCGCGCCGCGGCTGCCGAATTTGACCTCGCCCCCCTGCTCTCGGATCTCGAGCAGAACCGCCCCCTGCGCCTGGCCCTGCCGGGGGTGTTTGTGGAATTGCCCGTGCCGCCGTTTGTGGTGGCCGAATGGCGCAGCCTGCCTACGGCAGCTGGCTGATGCTCCCCACCCCAGCGCACCAGCTCTGGCGCCCCTGGATGCGGCGGGCCCTGCAATTGGCGGCCCTGGGTAGCGGGCGCACCAGCCCCAATCCCCTGGTGGGAGCGGTGGTGCTCGATGCCGGCGGCCAGCTGGTGGGGGAAGGCTTCCATGGCCAGGCGGGTGGTCCCCACGCGGAAGTGGGGGCCCTAGACCAGGCGGGGGATCGGGCCCGCGGCGGCACCTTGGTGGTGACGCTCGAGCCGTGCTGCCACCACGGCCGCACCCCACCCTGCAGCGACGCGGTGATCGCGGCAGGCCTCCAGCAGGTGGTGATCGCCATGGCCGATCCCAACCCCCAGGTGGCAGGGGGCGGCATCGCCCAACTGCAAGCGGCCGGCATCGCCGTGATCCAAGGGGTGTGCGAAGCCGAAGCCCGCAGCCTCAACCGCGCCTTCCTGCACCGCCTGGCCACGGGGCGCCCCCGGGCCATCCTCAAGTGGGCCATGGGGGCCGATGGCCGCACGGCCCTCAGCAATGGCGCCAGCCAATGGATTAGCGGCCCCGAAGCCCGCCGGTGGGTGCACCAGCTGCGGGGCCAGTGCGATGCGGTGATCGTGGGCGGCGGCACGGTCCGCGCCGACAACCCCCTGCTCACCAGCCGCGGCCTGCGCAGCCCCGAGCCCCTGCGGGTGGTGCTGAGCCGCAGCTTGGACCTACCCGCCACCGCCCAGCTCTGGGATACGTCCCTAGCGCCAACGCTTGTGGCCCATGGCCCCCAGGCCGACCCCGCGGCCCGCACCCGCCTCGAGCGAATGGGCCGTGAACAAACAAACCTCGAGTGCCTTGAGCTGGCCAGCTGCACCCCCAAGGCCCTGCTGGAAGCCCTGGCCGATCGCGGTTGCAACCAGGTGCTGTGGGAATGCGGCCCCGAGCTGGCGGCGAGCGCCCTGAAGGAAGGCTGCATCCAGGAGATCGCCGCCGTGATCGCCCCCAAGCTGATGGGGGGGCTCCCGGCCCGCACCCCCTTGGGCGATCTGGGCTTCGAGCACATGGCTCAGGTGCCCGGCTGGCAAGCCCTGGCGCCGGTGTCCCTGGGGGCCGACCTGCTCTGGCGGTTGGAGCAGCCCTGAGCTGGGTACCCAAAGCCATCAAGATGGGGCCACCCCATTGGTGAAGCCGTGAAAGAAGTCAGCGCTATGGAGATCGTGCTGCGATCAGCGGCAAAGGTGGCGGCGGCCTCAGGAGTGGTCGCCGTACTGATCTGGGTGCTGTGGGTGATGCTCGATGTGAAGGGCCTGCAACCGGGATTCACCCTGCCGTGACCGTCCGAAGCCCGGAACAGGTTGCCTCCTATCCCCGCCCCCCACGGCTGGAGCTGATCGCTGGCGAGGTCTCCGTGGACCTGGGCGGAGCGTGCATTGCCAAAGCCGATCACTACCACCGGGTGTTGGAAACCTTCCACCCGCCCACGATCTACCTGCCCCCCGAGGCCTTTCTGCCGGGCACGCTCCACACCTCCAGCGGACGGCCCAGTTTTTGCGAATGGAAAGGGATCGCCAGCTACTGGGATCTGAGCAGCCCAGACGGCACGAATCGCCGCCAACGCGTGGCCTGGAGCTACCAGGCCCCCACCGAGCCATTCGCAGCGATCGGCGGCTGGATCTCCCTGTACCCCGCCGCCGTGGATGGCTGTTGGCTCGAGGGAGAGCCGGTGATCCCCCAGCCGGGGAGCTTCTACGGCGGCTGGATTACGAGCTGGATTGAAGGGCCCTTCAAGGGCGACCCCCTGCACCCTGAGTTGATCTAGGCGTTGATGATCTAGGCGTTGATGATCTAGGCGTTGATGAAGTTGCGCAGCTTGCGCGCTTCCACGCCGGCCCGCTCCTGCAGCTCCGTATCGCTGAGGGTCGATTCCTGGCGCACCTGCGCGGCGATCACATCGTCTTCGGTGAGGGCGTACCCCGCGCCGCGGGCCAATGACAAAAACGCCTCCAAATCCAAGGGCTCCTGAAGGCTCGCCTGCAGGTCGCTGGAGGTGCGGGCAAAAGCCAAAAAGGCATCCAGCTGCTCAAGGCTCATGGCAGGGGCGGCGCACCGCGCTTAGGTGCCCCTGTCTAGCTCGGTGACCTGCCAATCGGCCGGATCCCAAGGAGCCATCAACGGCTCGAGGTCCCGCAGGCCTGGCCCGTCCGCCATGGCCAGCCAGGGTTCCTCCAGGCCCATGGGGATCACCACCGGCATACGGCCATGGATGGGCCGCACCAGGCCATTGGGTTCGGTGGTGAGGATGCAGCAGGTGTCGATTTCGCTGCCATCGGGGCCAATCCAGCGCTCCCAAATCCCCCCGATCCAAAACGGGGCCCCGTCCCTGCGGGCGAAGCGGTGGGGGCGCTTGGGGGCCCCACCCCATTCAAAAAAAGCATCCGCAGGCAACAGGCAGCGGCGGTAGCGCCAAGCCCCGCGGAAGCTCACCTTCTCATTCACCGTTTCCGAGCGGGCACTCAAGGGCCGGCGGGCCTCAGCCGGGTCCTTGGCCCATTCGGGCAGCAGGCCCCAGAGGGCCAGGCCCACCTGCAACCGGCCGTGTTCCTGGCGCTGCAGCAGCACGGGCTCCCCTGGGCACACCTCCTGCCGGGGGGCGTAATAGGCCTGCAAGCCCGGGGGCCAGGGGCCCTGGAGATGGGGCAACAACTCCCCAAGGCTGGTGGCGAGGGAATACCGGTCGCCCATGGGGTCGCACACCAGACGTTGGGGCTGGCACGGCAGCCGTTCGGTTCTCCCAACCCTGGAGCGATCCGGGATCGGGAAGAGCGGCCCTAGCTTGGTCGCACCTTGAGCAGCCGCACCATGGCGATCCGCCAGGACGACAACCGCCCCTCGAGGCGGTTTGGCCTGATCAACTTGCTGCTGATCGGCTTCGGCGTGCTGCTGCTCGTCAGCAACTTCCTGCCCAATCCCGCCACCCAGGTGCCCCGGGTGCCCTACTCGCTCTTCATCGACCAGGTGAACAGCGACAACGTCAAACGGGCCTACATCACCCAAGACCAGATCCGCTACGAGCTCAGCACCGTTGAAGAGGGTGCTCCCTCAGTGCTGGCCACCACGCCGATCTTCGACATGGACCTGCCCCAACGGCTGGAGCAGCACGGGGTTGAATTTGCCGCCGCCCCGCCGAAACGGCCCAGCTTCATCACCACGGCCCTGAGCTGGGTGGTGCCGCCCTTGATCTTCATCCTGGTGCTGCAGTTCTTTGCCCGCCGCAGCGGCATGGGCGGGGCCCAGGGTGCCTTGAGCTTCACCAAGAGCAAGGCCAAGGTGTACGTGCCCGATGAGGAATCCCGGGTCACCTTTGCCGATGTGGCCGGGGTGGATGAGGCCAAAACCGAGTTGGCCGAGATCGTCGATTTCCTCAAAACGCCCGAGCGCTACGCCGCCATCGGCGCCCGGATTCCCAAGGGCGTGCTGCTCGTGGGCCCCCCAGGCACCGGTAAAACCCTGCTCTCCAAGGCCGTCGCCGGGGAAGCGGGGGTGCCCTTCTTCATCATTTCCGGCTCCGAATTTGTGGAGCTGTTTGTGGGCGCCGGTGCGGCCCGGGTGCGGGATCTGTTTGAGGAGGCCAAGAAAAAGGCCCCTTGCATCATTTTCATCGACGAACTCGACGCCATCGGCAAGAGCCGCGCTGGCTCCATGGGCGTTGTCGGTGGCAACGACGAACGGGAGCAAACGCTTAACCAGCTGCTCACCGAGATGGATGGCTTTGCCTCCAAGGACAAACCGGTGATCGTGCTGGCGGCCACCAACCAGCCCGAAACCCTCGATGCCGCCCTGCTGCGCCCAGGCCGCTTCGATCGCCAGGTGCTGGTGGATCGCCCCGACCTCTCCGGTCGCAAGATGATCCTCGACATCTACGCCAAGAAGGTGAAGCTGGAGCAGGCGGTCGACCTCGACAAGATCGCCCAGGCCACCAGTGGCTTTGCCGGTGCCGATCTGGCCAACCTGGTGAATGAGGCGGCCCTCCTGGCGGCCCGGGCCTACCGCACCCAGGTGGCCCAGGGGGATCTCAACGAAGCGATTGAACGGGTGGTGGCTGGCCTCGAGAAGAAGAGCCGCGTACTCCAGGACGACGAGAAAAAAGTGGTGGCGTTCCACGAAGTGGGTCACGCGATCGTGGGTCACCTGATGCCTGGCGGCAGCAAGGTGGCCAAGATTTCGATCGTGCCAAGGGGCATGAGCGCCCTCGGCTACACCCTGCAGCTACCCACCGAAGAGCGCTTCCTCAACTCCAAGGAAGACCTCGAGGGTCAGATCGCCACCCTGCTGGGCGGCCGCAGTGCTGAGGAAATCGTGTTTGGTGAAGTCACCACCGGAGCCGCCAACGATCTGCAACGGGCCACCGACATCGCCGAGCAGATGGTGGGCACCTACGGCATGAGCGAAACCCTCGGCCCCCTCGCCTATGACAAACAGGGCGGTAGCCGCTTCCTGGGGGGCGGCAACAACCCCCGCCGGGTCGTGAGCGATGCCACAGCCCAGGCGATCGACAAAGAGGTGCGTGGGCTGGTGGATCAGGCCCACAACAAGGCTCTGACGATCC
>Ga0310331_10060_pt1 | contig 17912 bp, 21 predicted proteins | sample LakMicMDCLOrngC5_FD_195545 | JGI IMG/M metagenome (GOLD analysis project Ga0310331, IMG submission 195545) | Enriched freshwater cyanobacterial communities from Lake Michigan, Michigan, United States - MI23.DCL.Orng.C5 (v2) (version 2) | ecosystem: Environmental > Aquatic > Freshwater > Lake...
GGATTGGGGCAGGGGGCGCCTCATCAGCAACAGGGCGACGGCTACCGCACAGGTGATGTCCACGGCATAGATGCCCCGCAGTTGACCTTGGCCTGCCATGACGGCTCCAATCAGGGCTCCCAGCGCCACCCCTGCGGCATCACCACTGCGCACCAGGGCATAGCCCCGGCTGGAGGGAATGGGATTGGGCCCGGTGTTGCAGCTCAGGGGAACGGCCAGCTCAATCGCAGGCCAATAGAGACCAGCGGCAATGCCCAGCAGCAATTGACCGATGACATAACCATCAAAGGTTTGGGCGCCGAGCAGGCGACCATCACCCAGCACGGCTGCCAAGACCGCAAGCAGCACGGGCATGGAGCAGTTCAGGCCCCGATCCAGCAACAGACCACTGGCCAAGCGGCCCACGGTTCCGGCGAGGGCGGCGAGGCCGATGCCTGCTGTGACGGCCTGGGCGCTGAAGGCGGCATGGTGGAAGACCAGGGGGGTGAGATAGAGCACCCCCCCCGCTCCGACGGAGGCGATCAAGCGGATCAGGGCCAGTTCGCGCAGCGCCGCGGGAAACTGGAGCCACCACCCCATGGTTCGGGTCCCCGCCTTTGGAGATGTCAAACCGCTTTCGCTGCATGGGAGCTCTGCTCGCCAGTTTGCTGGCTGGGGCTCCGGTGCGGGCGGCGGAGCAGATCCAGTTTCAGATTGACGGACTCACGGTGCCAGTGGATCTGCGGGAACTGGAGGCCTGGAGCCGCGATCCCGGTCGCACCAATGGCGACCTGGGCGTGTGGTTCAGCCTGCTCGACCCGCTCGATCGCCGCGCTTTGGCTCGACTGCTGCAGGCCCCGCTGCTGAAGGAGCCAAGTTTTGGGGTTCAGTTGCTGCGCAGTCGCACCGGTGAGCCCCTGATTGAGGCCCTGGGCAGCCTGCTCACCACGGCCCAGGGCAACAGCACAGCTCCGCTGTTGCTCTCTACCCTGCGAACCCTTTTGCAACAGCAGAAGCAAGTCACCGCCTTTGAGTTGCTGCGCGCCCTGCCCTCGGACCAGCTCAGCCTCAACCTGGACGAGGCGGTGGCCTTCGCCGACCGTTGGCGCCGCCAGGTGGATCAGCAGGCCGATGCGCTGCGGGCTCTACGGGCCCTGCCCTTGCCGCTGCGGCGGGCGATTCCCCTTGATCTGAAAGCTGGGGAGCGCCTTAGGCCCCAGCACGTGGATCTGGTTGTGGCGCACCGGGCGACGCCCCTGCCCCTCGAGGTTTGGTCGTCGCGTCAATCGAAGCCAGGCCCTTGGATTCTGTTGATGCCTGGGCTGGGCGGGAACAGTGTCCAACTCCGTTGGATGGCTGATGAGCTGGCTGGCCAAGGGTGGCCTGTGGTGCTCTTGGACCATCCGGGCAGTGACGACAAGGCTGTTCAAGATTCCTTGCTTGGCTACAGCCCACCGCCAGGGGCCGAAGCGGTGCCGCTCCGCCTGGCCGATGTTCAGGCCGTGCTCACCGCAGAAAAGGATGGGGCCCTGCCATCGCTTGGGCCCGAACCCACTGGTCGCCTAGGGGTTGTCTTGATGGGCCATTCCCTCGGGGGCCTGACGGCCCTCATGGGCAGCGGCCTGCTGCCGGAGCAGGGGGTGGCCAGGCGCTGTAAGGCAATGAAGGGCACCTTGCCCCTGGCGAATTTGTCCCAGTTGCTGCAATGCCAGATGCCCAGGGTGACCGGGGATGGCACGGCGCGGGGCCCGATCCCTGCCCTTGATCCGGTTGCGAACCCCCTCCTTGCGCCGATCCCCATCCTCGGCGTCGTGGCCTTCAACGGTTTTGGCAGTTTGCTTTGGCCCACCGGTGGTTTGGCCGGCCTCGATGTGCCGGTGTTGCTGGTTGGCGGCAGCGTTGATTTGGTAACCCCACCGGTGCAGGAGCAGCTGAATCTGTTTGTGCATGTCAGCCATCCCCGCAGCCGCTTGGTGGTGGTCGATGGGGGCAGTCACTTTTCGCTGGTGCGACTCGACAACCAAGGCCAGGCCTTGTTCCGCCTGGGTCAGGAGTTGGTGGGTCGCGATCCCCGCAAGGTTCAGAACCTGATCCTCAGCCTCTCGACGGAGTTTTTACAGGGCTTTGACTACCCCTTTCTGCTCTCCCCCCAGCGCCGTCTCCAGGAGGGTGTGTCGGCCTTCGTGCTGGACCGCACCATGGCCAGGCGCTGGAAAGCCAGTCTCAAGGGCTGGCCTTTTTAGGCCGCCTTCGGTGGCTGGCGAGCGCTGCTTAGAAGCGAATTCTGGGGTCGAGCATGGCTACGACCAGGTCGACGGCCACGGTCACCATCACCACTAGAGCGGCGACCACCACCACGATGCCCTGCACCAAGGGATAGTCGCGTTGGCCAATGGCCTCCTGCAGGCGGAAGGCGATCCCCGGCCAGGAGTAGGTGACTTCGATCAACAGGGCACCACCAATCAGGGAGGCCACGGTGATCCCGGTGATGGTGAGCACCGGCAGAAGGGCATTGGGGAGGGCATGGCGCAGGATCACGCGCCCTTCCCCAAGGCCCCGGCTCCGGGCTGCCTCCACGTAGTCGGAGTCGAGGGCGCGGCGCAGGTTGAGGCGCAGGGCATTGGCAAAGATCCCGCTCAGCAGCAACCCCAAGGTGCCGGCTGGCAACACCAGGTGCCTGACCGTGCCAAGCAGCTGGTGCCAATGGCCGGTGCCCAGGCCCGCCCGCAGGCTTTCCAGCAGGTAGAAGCCAGAACCAGTCGGTGGAATCAGGGTGGGGGGGAAGCGGCCGCCCACCGGTAGCCAGCCGAGCCAGACCGCAAACACCAGCTGCACCACCATGGCGGCCCAAAACGGGGGCAAGGCATAGGTGCCAATGCCATAGAGCCGGCCGGCCAGGTCGAGTCTGCCCTCGGGTCTGGCTACCCCCGAAAAGCCCACCGCCAATCCCACGACCGCGGCCAGCACCAGGGCGACGACGCCCAGTTCCAGGCTGGCGGGCAGGCTTTGGCGAATCACGGCTGTCACCGGTTCCTGGTTGGTGAGGGATTGGCCTAACTCGCCATGGAGCAGTTGGTTCAGGAAATGGCCGTACTGGTGCCAAAGGGGTTGGTCCAAGCCCAGTTGGGCCCTGAGGGCTGCCCGGGCCGCGGCGGGGGCGCGGCTGCCCAGTAGGGCGTCGATGGGATCCCCAGGGGCCACCCGCAACAACAAAAACACCAGGCTGGCGATCAGCCACACCATCACCGGTGCCAGCGCTAAGCGGGCGGCCAGATAGCGCAGCAGGTCGGATCGCCGGCTCATCGGGGGGCTCCGCTGGTGCGGAGATCTTGCAGAAGCAGCCTGCCAGAACCATCGAAGCGGGGTTGACTGACCCGGCGTTGGGCCCAGGCCCTTGGCGCCACAAGCCACACCGGTAGGTAGGGGGTGGCCGCGGCGGTTTGGCGCTGGATGCGCCGCAGCAGGGCTGCGCGCCCAGGTCCGCTCAAGCTGGCGCTGCGCTGCAAGGCCTGCTCCAGGCCAGGCTGGCTCCAAAAGCTGCCACTGGCGGCGCTGGCTCCCTTGAGGCAACGATTGCCCTGGGCCTGGTCGCAGCCCAGCAATGGCACCAGGTAGTTGTCAGGATCGGGAAAGTCCCCCATCCAATCCAGCAGGATCATGGTGAACGCGCCATCGCCTAGCTGCCGGTAGGCGGTGGTGGCCTCCATCCCGGTGACCTCAAGGGAGACGCAATCCCCCAGGTCTTGGCGGAGTTGGGCCTGCCAGGTGAGGGCAAACAGGCGGTCGCTCGGCACATTGGATCGGAAGGTGAGCGGCAGGCTCAGGCGTTTGCCCTTGCAGTAGCCCGCCTGGCGATACAGGGCCCGGGCTGCTTTCGGGTTGTAGGAGGGCCAGGCCTGGGGATCACTGCCTACCAGGCTTGGCGGCACCAGGTCGCGCAGGGGGGCGCGCAGCCCCAGGGTGACGCGCTGGCTGATGGTGCGCCGATCGAGGCTGAGGGCGATGGCCCGCCGCAGGCCAGGGCTTTGCAGGGGCGGCTGGTCGGTGAGCAGGCTCAGATAGCCGATCTCGAGGGCAGGACCCTGGCCTTCCCTCAGCTTGTGCCGCAGGGCTGAGCGGTGCAGGGCGGCCTGCTGGTCGATTTCGAGGCTGGTGGAGAGCAGCACATCCACTTCGCCGCTGGTGAGGGCTCCAAAGAGCGCCGTGGAGTTGCTGAGGGCCACGAGGTTGATGCCCCCATTGGCGGGAGGCTTCCCCCAGTAGCCAGCAAAGGGTTCGAGCCGTTGCTGTTGGTCGCTAAAGAACGTCAGCCTGTATGGGCCCGTGCCGACAAAGCGGTCGTTGAGGAAGCGATTGGCGTGGTTGCGATAGGCGGTGGGAGAGAGCGGGGTGAGATTCACCGCGCTGAGTAGGGGTGCCATGGCGGCGAAGGGCCGCTTGAGCCGTAATTCCAGGGTGTAGGGACCAATGGCGCCCACGCTTTGGACCCGGTCACCCAGCAGATAGCTGAGTTTGCCAATGGCCAAAAAGCGCTGCAGGGTGAACACCATGGCTGCCGCATTGAAGGGCGTGCCGTCGTGGAAGCGCACCCCCTGGCGCAGGGCAACCCGCACGGTGAGGCCATCGGCGCTCACCTGGGGGAGGGCAAGGGCCAGCTTCGGTTGGATCTGGCCACCGGGGTCGATGGCATAGAGCGGGTCGCCGATGGCACTCAGCAGCTGCATCGCCCCGAAGGTGTAGGCCCCCGCTGGATCGACGGTGTCGATGCGGTTTTTGCTGGCGACGACGAGCTGGTTGGTGCTGGCCGCAAGGCTTTGCTTGCCCGCTTGGCGTTGGCAGCCTGCAAGGCCGCAGGCGAGGCCAAGGGCCAGGGCCGAAGTCAGAAGAGAAAGGGGCCGGTTGAGCCGCCGGGCCTGAACCACAGCGAGAGCGTCAAGGCCCTCCCATTCAAGGGCGATGGGTGGGGATGGGTTGAACCTGGTGCAGGGAAATTTCAAAGACTTCGGAGCCCTGGCGGCCTAGGGGCCAGCGCCGCAGCCAGCAGCGGTTGTGGTGGTCGTCGATGCCAATCACTTGATACATCCCATCTCCTGAAGTCAAGGTCACACAGGCCCCTTGGTGGAGTTCCGGGGTTGGAGTCGGACAGGAAAGCGAAGTCATGCAGCGGTGGTGGTGAACGATATGGCGGCTTGGGATGGCGGATTGGGAGAGGGCGAGGATTGGCCTCGATCCATCAATCCTGGCCACAGGCGGACCTTGGAAGGGTTTGTTTTGATACCGATGGGCCCCTGGGTCCGGGGATGCCCACAGGCTTTGCTGTCTAGGCGGTGGACGGGCGAGTCCAGTTTTGAGCCTTAAGAATCTCTTCCTAATTGATGGATCCACTTTGGCCCGTCGAGGGCCTGGTTGCCAGGGAAGTTGGGATTTGCAGACCTGATCGATCTGATTAGGGCGCTTGGCCTAGAGGGTGCGCAGGCAGGCCGCCACGGCATGGACGTCGCTGAGGGCTCCAATCGCAGCCAGGGCCGAGCGGAAGTGGGCCTCGAGGACGTCATGGGTGATCACCACGATCTCGGCCTGGGCGCTTTGGGTTTCGAACTGCATGATCGATTGGATCGAGACCCCAGCCTGGCCAAAACAGGTGCCGATCTTGCCAATCACGCCGGCTTCATCGCTGGTGCTCAGCCGTACGTAGTTGCGGTGGGTGGTGCGGGCCGTGTCAATGAGCTGGCAAGGGCGCCAGCTGCTGGCCGCTAACAACGGGTCAAGGCGGGCATGGGCACCAGCCGCCTGGCGAATGCCGGCGATGTTGAGAATGTCGGCCACCACCGCCGAGGCCGTGGGGCCGGCCCCGGCTCCCGGGCCGTAAAACATCACCTGGCCCACGGGATCCCCTTCCACCAGGATCGCGTTGTTCACCCCATGCACCCCGGCCAGGGGATGGCCCTTGGGCAGCAGGGTGGGGTGAACACGCACATCCAGCTGGGCGGTGCCGTCGGTGGCTGGGCCGAGGTACTGGGCCACGGCCAGCAGCTTCACCACGTAGCCCAGTTGGGCGGCATAGGCCACATCACGGGCCTCAAGGGTTTTGATGCCTTCGGTGGGTATGGCGGCCCTCGGCACGCTGCCCCCGTAGGCCAGGGCACTGAGGATGGCGATCTTGTCGGCCGCATCGCCCCCCTCCACGTCGGCGGCGGGATCGGCTTCGGCGTAGCCCAGTTGCTGGGCATCGGCGAGGACGGCCCCATAGGCGGCCCCCTCATCGGCCATCCGGCTGAGGATGTAATTGGTGGTGCCGTTGATGATGCCGCTCACCTTTTGGATGCGGTTGCCGCCCAGGGATTGCTTGAGGGGCTCAATGATGGGGATTCCCCCCCCTACGGCGGCCTCAATCAGCACGTAAACGCCCTTCTGGGCGGCGGCGGCGGCGATCTCTTCGCCATAGCGGGCAATGACCGCCTTGTTGGCCGTCACCACGGGTTTGCCGGCGGCGATGGCCCGCAGGATCAGGCTGCGGGCCGGCTCCAGGCCACCCATCACCTCCACCACGATGTCGACGTTGGGGTCATCCACCACGGCGTCTGGGTCCGTGGTGAGGAGCTCACCAGAGAGTTCGATCGGTCTGGGCCGATTCAGATCCCTCACGGCCACCCGTTTCAGGGCAAGTTCAGCCACCAGGGGGTGGCGTCCAGTTGGACTGGCGAGGATGGCGGCGACGCCGGCTCCCACGGTGCCCAAGCCGAGCAAACCGATGCCGATGGTCATGGACTGGTCCAACAGGTTGGGGTGATCCTAGAAATCAGCCTGCAGCAAGGGCCCGCGCTTGGCTCTGCATCTGCTTGAGGATGTTGAGGAAGCCGTTGGCCCGCGATGGGGTGAGGCTGGCCTGGAGGCCTGTCGCAGCGATGAAGCCGGGGTCCAGGTTGGTGGCCTGGTCTGGGGTCATGCCTTCGAGGCCTTCGATCAACAGGGCCAACAGCCCTTTGGTGATGGCGGCATCGGAGTCGCCCTGCCAATGGAGCTTGCCCTCCAGCAGTTGACCAACCACAAAAACCTGGGAGACACAGCCCTTCACCTTGAAGGCATCGTTTCGGAACTCTTCAGGCAGGGGCTCCAGTTTTTTGGCCAGCCAGAGCACGTATTCATACCGCCGCTTGGGATCCGTCGTGGTGGCCAGGCGGTCCACGATCCGATCCAGGGCGGGGCTACCGGTGCTCACCATCAAGGCAGACGGCGGCGATGGCGGCCGAGCAGGAGCGCGGTGCACCCACCCATGAAGCCCCCGATAGCCCCAACAAGGGTCCAGGGGGAAGCCAGGTTTGCTGCGCTGGGCCATGCGACCAACCCTTCGGTGGGGTTTGGCCGATGCCCATTGCTGATCCGGTTCAGATCGGCTTGCCCTTTGTTGATCGGCAGGCTGAGGTAGTCCCGGTGGCCAGGGCCACCATCGACTTGCACGTCCCACTCGCCATGGGCGTCCCTTGGCAAGGCAAAGCTGAGTTGACCTTTGCTGTTGGTGCGGCCCACGGGGATGGGTTGGCCGCCGGGGGGCACCAGGCTGACCAGGGCCGCCTGGGCGGGCTCGCCGTTACCAAAATTGCTTTGCAGCAACAACACGTGGTTGTTGCGGAAGGCTTCCAGGTTGGTCTGGATGGCGTGGGCCTGGGCCGAGCCCGCCGCTGCGACGACTGCTGTTATGAGCCCCGCTGACAGGGCCGCAGGACCTGCATAACCAGCGATGAGACGCCTAAGCATGGGGTCGGCCGCTGAAGGGGAGGGTAGGGACGGTGGCTTCAGGAGGCTTCCCAACGACTATCGCTGCTTTTACCGGCCTGCACCATGCGCACCATGGAGCTCACCATCATCGAGAGGGCGTCGCTGGCGGCGGTGCGACCTTCCAGTTCCGAGGCCAGCACCCGTTCGGGGCCGGACGTGTTTGTTGCAGAAGGCTGCCCAGCTTTGGCTGGGATGGCGCTGGGATAGCGGGAGAACAGGTCCAACGCCAACGGTGTTAATTCGGTGATCTTGGCAAATTCTGAGGGTTGGCGCGCCCTGGAAGCCACGTTTTGTCAAGGTTGGCAGTGATGCAGGCCGGTTTCATCGAGCCAGCCATCGAGGGGGCGATCCCAGGGATCCCTCGGCAGGTTGTCCACCAGGCATCCCTGGGGCAAAACAGCAAAGCTGGGCACGCGGGTCCAGGCCACATCAGTGCGCAAGCGGTCGTACCAGCCACCGCCGTATCCCAAGCGCACCCCGGCGCCATCGAAGGCCAGGGCCGGCACCAGCAAACAGCTCAATTCCGAGGCTGCCAGGGCCGTCCCCAGGGGGGCGAGGATGCCGCAGTCATCGGGTTCGAGCTGGTCCCCTTGGCCCCAGGCGCGATAGACGAGTTGGCCCTGGCTGATGGCGGGCAGGGCCAAGGGGCAGGGCCAAGCCCCGGGCTGTTGCGAAGTTCCGGCCCGTTGCAGCTGGAGCAGGTCCACTTCGCCTGCCAGGGGCCAATAGAGGCCGAGATGCTGATCAGCTGCGGTGAGTAGGCCCAGGGCTGCCTGGAGCTGGTCTGCAATCGCAGGACCGGCTTGGGGCAGCAGGGTTTGGCGTAAAGCCCGGTAGTGGCGCCGCAGGGCAGCTTTTTTGGGGGCTTGCTCTGCTGCAGGGTGACTCATCGCTGGTACCAGCCGGTGAGAGCTGCCGCTAGGGCGTCGGCGGCATCGTCGGGTCTGGGGGGATGGTCGAGGTTCAGTTCTCGCATCACCGCATCGAGAACCTCATCTTTTTGGGCATGGCCCGATCCGGTGAGGGCCAATTTGATTTGCATCGGCGGGAATTCCGCCACCGGCACCCGAAACCGCGCCAGCGTCATCATCACCACGCCCCGGGCTTGCACCACGGAGATCGTGGTGCTGGAGCGGTAAAAGAAAAACTTTTCCACCACGGCCAAATCCGGCTGCCATTGGCGGATCAGCACCCGGAGATCGCGGGCAATTTCCACCATCCGCACCCCATCGCAGGTGCCGGGGTCGGTGCGGATGATTCCGCAATCCAGCATCTGTTGCTTGGTGTTGACTCCCCTTCCCTCCACCTCGATGACGCCGTAGCCCACCCGGGCCAGGCCGGGATCAATGCCGAGGATGCGCATGGGCGAGTCAACCGCAGCAGTACAGGGGACCTAGGCGGCGAGGGCGAGCTCGAACTCCCGACGATCCGTGCTTTCAGGACGGTCAAACACCTTGCAGAACACTTTCACAACCCGATCACCAGAGTCGATCTGCTCGAGTGGATCCTTGCGCAGGCGGTGACGCAGGCAGCAGGCCACCACCCGGGCGACGTCGTCTTCTGTGACCTCCTGGCGCCGTTCAAAGGCGGCCAGGGCCCGGGCCGCCCGGTTGGTGACGATGTCACCGCGCAGGCCATCCACGTCCAGCTCGCCGCACACCGCGGAGATCCGAATGCGCAGGTCGTCGTCAATCACCACCTGGCCCAAGCGGTTCTGGGCTTCGACAACCCTGGCTTGCAGCGCATCCTGGGTGCCTTGAACGGCGTTGTTGAAGTTGTCGGGATCGTTGTCAAAGCTGGTCCGTTGATCCACCACCTGGACCCGCAGCTCGGGATCCCGCACGGTGCGAACCTCCACGCTCATGCCAAAGCGATCCAAGAGCTGGGGGCGCAGTTCCCCTTCCTCGGGGTTGCCAGAGCCAATCAGCACAAACCGAGCTGGGTGGCGCACCGACACCCCTTCGCGCTCCACCGTGTTCCAGCCCGAAGCGGCTGAATCGAGCAGCACGTCGACCAGGTGATCGTCGAGCAGGTTCACTTCATCCACGTAAAGCAGGCCCCGGTTGGCCTTGGCCAAAAGGCCCGGCTCAAAGGCCCGAATCCCCTCACTGAGGGCTTTCTCGATATCGATCGTGCCGCAGAGGCGATCTTCCGTGGCCCCCAGGGGGAGGTCCACCATGGGCACCTGGCGTTTCTCGGTGGCGAGCTGCTCTCCCTGCTCGTCCCTGAGGCGCACCTCGCTGCTCTGGAGGTCGGGGTCGGAGGGGGAGCTGTTGTAGGGGTCGCCGGCCACCACATCGATCTCGGGGAGCAGGTCGGCGAGGGCTCGAATCGTGGTGGACTTGCCCGTGCCCCGATCTCCCATGATCATCACGCCGCCAATGCGCGGATCGATCACGTTGAGCAGAAGGGCCAGCTTCATCTCCTCCTGCCCCACGATGGCAGTGAAGGGGAAGACTCGGCGCTTGCGGGCTGGAGTCACGGGAGAATTACTGGGGAAGATTCGGATTGTTTCACAGGCAGCAGGCTGAGCACCTGCGGTGGCGTGGCATCGGCCGGATAGATCAGGCGCACCTGTACCTGGCGCTGGGCCCCGGCTGCCAGGCTGATGGTTCCGAGCACGGGCCCCGGTTCCCCTGCCCGTTGCACCAGGTGGAAGCGCTCGCGACCACTGGCTTTGCCTTCAGCGTTGTCCAAGCCCGAAACCTCCACCGTTCCGCGGAACATCACCGCCCGGCTTGGGGTGGCGTTGAAGCGCAGGCCACCGGCTGGTGCGTCGCTTTTGAGGGGCGATTCGAACGCCAGTTGCAAAATGACTGGCTGCTGGCTGTTGTTGCGCAGGGGCAGGACCAGGTTGTACTCGATGCCGTAATTGCCATGGGCTGCCCAGGCGGTGCCCGGATAGGCGGCCTTCAAGGGGGCTGTTTGAACCTGGCGGGTGCCGAGGCTGCCCCGCTCGAGGCTGCTGATGGGCCAGGAGATCGGCGCCTGGCTGGCGCTCAAGGTGGCTTTGCCGGGGTCGGTGATGCGGCCAGTCCAGGTGCTGCCCACCTGCACCCCGCTCACCCGGGAATACACCATGGCCCCTGTGCTGCCCCGGGGGGTAGGGGCATGTTCCTTGGGGCTCAGGTCACCATCGAGCAGTTTTTGCCACACCTCCAGGGCGGGCGGTTGGCTGTTGTCGCCAAAGGCCGCCAGGGTGGCCACACTCACGGGGCCGTTGCTCTCAAGCCGCAACTGCAAATTGCGACCATTGAGGAGGGGGTCGAGACCCCGAACGGGCATCGGCAAAACCACGAGCGGGGAGGCCACACCGGCCGGCAGGGTCCAGCTTTCGGGGAGGAGCGCACTTCTCTGCTTAAGCAGCAGTTCGGTGGCCACCCGGCTGCCGGGGCCCGCATAGATCGGTGGGTCGCTTTGGCGCAGCACCGAGGGCAGGGGCAGGAACGGGGCGCCGGGTTGGATGCCATCCACGGATTGGGAGAGGGAGGTCGATCCGGCCAGGAGCCGCAGGGTTACCGGCTGCTTGCCGCGGGGTTGGGCCACAACCGCGACCCAGAGGGTGGAATCGAGGCTTTCGGGCTTGCCGGCATACACGTGGTGGCTGAACAGGTCGAAGCGGCCATTCAGGGGCACATCCAAGTGGGCCTCTGGGTGGGACCGGCTGGATCCCGGGAAGGTGGAGAGCAGAATTCCCGCTCCGGTGATCAACTCAGGGTTGTTGTCGTTGACCACCAGCACTTGATCGAGGCCCCCAGGCAGGGGAGCCACGGATTGGGGGCGCAGCACCGGTTGCGGGCGCACAACGGGTTGCGGGCGCTGCGCCGCTGGGGGGGCAGCGAGGGCTGGAGCAAAGGCGATTGCAGTTGTGGTGGTGGCGATGGCCGGTAGGACCGCAGACGCCAGCAGAGCGAAGGGCTTCATGGTTTGCCGACCAGGGTTTTGGCCACTTCGGCGGCCATGGCGCGAATTAAATCGGTGGAGCGGGGATCGTTAAACGGCCCTTTCACCATGAAGGCAGCCACCGCCCGCTGACCATTGGGAAGTTGGATCAGGCCGGCATCGGCGTAGGCGATGCCGATATCGCCTGTTTTGTTGTAGACGGTGATCCCAAAGCTTTTCAAGGCGGCATCCGGATCGGGGGCGTCCTGGCCCAAGCCCTGCAACAGGCCCAGGGGGATCAGGGTGTTGGTGCGGGAGGTGCCCATGATTTCGCGGAACAAATCCCGGGCCCGAGGGCTGAGTTTTTGGCCCGTATCCACCATGGCAATCACTTTGGCGAGGTCCCGGGAGCTGGTGGTGTTGGTGCCCTGGAGATCGGGCAGCCAGTTGCGCACCACCGTGGCGGGCAGCCCCAGGGCCGTAAAGCGGCTGTTGATGGCTGTTTTGCCGCCCAGGCGTTTGATCAAGAGGTTGGTGGCGCTGTTGTCGCTCACCCGAATCATTTCGGTGGCGGCTTCAAAGAAGGGGAAGCGGGTTCCCATGGGCCGGCTTGCCATCCACCCAGCGCCGCCGCCAACCACCTCTTTGGTGAGGGGCAGGCCCTCGTTCCAGCGCAAGGTCCCCGCATCCAGCTCTTGCAAGCCAGCAAGCAACACAGGCGTTTTGATGGAGCTGGCTGCTGGCTGGGGGCGATCCGGCTGCAGTTGGGCGTAGCGACCGTCATCGAGCACCAGGAGGAAGCCGCTGGCTTGGAGGTCCCCCTGGGCCTGGGCCAACTGCGCCCAGCGGGCGCTCAGGGCCTTGAGTTCGGTGCGGGGTTCAAAACTGCCGCTACTCAAGCCTTGATTGCCAATCGCCACGCTGGGGTTAGCGGCCTCCACCTTTGGTGTCTGGATGGCGCCCTGGGCCAGGTGGGGGGCCAGCAGCTTCAAGGCGGTGCCCGTGATGACCCCCAGGCCAATGCCCATCACGGCCAGCCGTAGGACCAGCTGGAGCGGCTGCGGAAGCCGGTTTTTGGGACTGCGGGGCGAACGGCCAGCCGTCACGGAGGCATGGGGTTTGAAGAGTGCACTGACGCTAAGGGGTCTGGTTGGGGTTCCGGCTTTGGCTGGCCCAGCGCAACTGGCGCACCATCCCTCGCACCAAGGCCACTTCGTCGCTCGAGATCTGCGCCCTCTGCAGCAGGTTGCGCACCTTGGCCATGCGGGCATGGCTGGTGTGGGGATACAGAAAACCCACCTCCATCAACAGGTGTTCGGCATCGTTGAGCATGGCCTCCAAGTCCTGCCGCTGGCAGGGTTCGGCCAGGCCTAAGGGGCCAATGGATTGGGGGGGCTGCTCGCGGGGGAGCTGGTGCAGTTCATGCAGCACCACGGCCACGGCATGGGAGAGGTTGAGGGAGCAATAGGCCGGTCCCGTGCCAAGGCTGAGGAGCCGCCCGGCCTGCAGCATCTCGTCATTGGAGAGGCCCCGATCCTCCCGACCAAAGACCACCGCCACGGGGGAGTTGTTGGTCTGTGAGGGTTCCACCAGCCAAGTCAGGGCTTCGGACGGGGGAAGTAGGGGCAGGGGCTCCCCATCGTGGCGACCACTGGTGGCAACCACCCGCCGGCAATCGGCCAAGGCCCCAGCCAGGCTGCTGAACATGGTGGCGCCCTCGAGCATGCCCCCGGCATGGACGGCCATCAAGCGGGCCTCCTCGCCGAGGTGGTCGCAGCGGGGATTGATCAGGCGCAGCTCATCGATTTGAAAATTGGCGCACAGCCTGGCCACGCTGCCCACATTGAGGGGGCCGGCTGGTTCCACCAACACGACCACCCGTTGGGGTCTTGGGGGCGCTAATCCAGGCTGATCCATCTCAGACCAGGCTGTTGAGATAGGCCAGCAGGTCGGCCATCGCCTGGGGCTCCGGTTGGAACCGGGGCATGGGTGGGGTTTTGCCACTGACCACCTGCTGAATCAGTTGGCGTTGGTTCTTGCGGTTGGCAACGGCGTGCAGGTTGGGCCCCACCAGGCCCTGACCCGCGATCCCATGGCAGCCAGCGCAATTGATCAGAAACAACTTGCCGCCGTTTTCGGCCGACCCATGGAGGCCGAGGGTTTGGCGGGTGTAGGGATCCCGATTGGTCGCCGGTAAGACCAGCAGCACCACGGCGATGCAAGCGATGGCGGCAGCGACGACCAGGGCAGCGATCAGGCTGGGCCGTTGGACCGCGTCGTCCAACGACGATTCGGTGGGCGCCGCGTTGGCCGATTGGGTTGGGGGGAACTCGCTGGTCACAGTTGGTGGAAATAGCTCGCACCAGTGGCCCTGGGCGTGAAAGAATTGTGCCTTGACCATGTCACCGGGCTTTCCATGATCGAACCCCTGCTTTGCGGCATCGTTCTCGGACTGATTCCCGTGACCTTGCTTGGCCTATTCGTGGCGGCCTGGAACCAATACCGTCGCGGCACCATCCTCGACAGCTGAATCCAGCTTCAGGATCATCACGCTAGTGCTGCCGTAGCGCCGTTGATCGGCCAGTTGCCATCCAGCCGGAAGCATGGGTGGTTTGGTTGTGGCACATTCCCAGACCATCAGCCCGTTCGGCTTGAGCCATCCCCCCCGGCTGACCCCTGCGGCAATCGCGCCGTAGAGCCCGGCTGCGTAGGGGGGGTCGGCATAGATCAGATCAAAGGCCCCCTCCCCGGCTGAATCTGAGCTCGCTCCAGCTCCCTTGGCGAGCCAGCGTTTCACGTCGCTGCAGTGCACCCAAAAGCGGGATTGGCTTGGGGAGCCTTGGGCAACGGCTTCAAGGTTCGCCTTGGCAATCGCCGCGATGCGTCGGTCTTGCTCGATGGCGACCACAGCCCCAGCCCCCCGTTGGATGGCCTCGCAGGCCATCACGCCACTGCCGCAGCAGAGATCCAGCCAACGGCAACCGGGCAACTCCGGGGCCAGCAGGTTCATCACCGCCAGCCGCACCCTCGAGGCGGTGGGCCGGGCGATCTCCCCAGGGGGGCTGAGGAGTTTGCGCCCGCCACTGATGCGCAGGGTCATGGGGCGCTCATGCCTGCAGCCAGGTGAGCCAGCGCCGCAGGATGGCCTCCCCCGCATCGCCAGATTTTTCGGGATGGAATTGGCAGGCCCCAATGGCCCCTTGCCAGACCGCCGCGGTGACCGTTTGGTCCGCGTAGTTCACCAGGGCCGTAGTGCAGCGCGGATCGCTGGGACTTGCGGCATAGGAGTGCACGAAATACACCCAGCTTTCGCCGGCGCCAGCTGGGAGCAAGGGGCTGGGCTCGGCGGGGACCAGCGGTTCCCAGCCCATGTGGGGAATGGGGTGGCCGGGTTTACGCGGCAGCGCCACTACCCGGCCTTTGATCAGGCCCAACCCAGGCAAAACCCCTTCGTCGCTGCCCTCGAACAGCAGTTGCAAGCCCAGGCAGATGCCCAGGAGGGGCTTGCCCGCCTGGCACCAGGCGTGGATGGCTGGGGCCAGGCCGCTGGCGTTCAGCCGTTCCATGGCAGGGTCAAAGGCCCCAACGCCAGGAAGCACGAGGGCGTCGCAAGCTGCCATCGCCCCCGGGTCCTGCACGGCAACCACGTTGGTGCCGATCCGTTCAAAGGCGCGCTGCACGGAATGCAGATTGCCCATGCCGTAGTCGATCAGGCCAATCCGGCTCATGCTGTGCTCGCGGGTTGCCTCTGGCCTGGGTGCTGCAGGGCGAGCCTCGGGCTTCTGGCTTAGAGGTACTTAGAGATCGTGCCGGACAGGGTGGTCTTGGGCACCGCACCCACCACGGTGTCGACCTTTTGGCCGCCTTTGAAGATCATCAAGGTGGGGATGCTGCGGATCCCGTACTGGCTGGCGACGTTGGGGTTTTCGTCGGTATTCAGCTTGAAAACCTTGATTTTGCCTTCGAATTCCTTGGAGATTTCGTCGACAATCGGAGCAACCATGCGGCAGGGGCCACACCAGGGGGCCCAGAAATCAACCAGCACGGGCACATCGCTCTTGAGCACGTCTTGCTCGAATGATGCGTCAGTGACTGCGGTGGCGCTCGACATCCTTGCAGGGACCAGGGTTCTGGGAATCTAGCAAGGTTGTTTGTTGGCAACCACAGATTTTATGGAAGCGTTGCAGGCCGGTGGCACTGGGGCCTGCAGGAGAAGACAAAAAGCCCGGACGCGCCGGGCCGGAGGGTGTGAGGAGTGTGCGAGCCGTAGCCCCCACAAAGTCAAGATAGGACCTACTTGCCCATGCCTAGCTGTTGGGCTTTTTGGTAAACCTTGCCCTCCGTGAGCAAGGAAGGGGCAACCACCACCTCCACCTGCTGCATTTCCTTGAGGGTGCGGGCTCCCAGGGTGCCCATCGAGGTTTTGATGCAGCCCAGCAGGTTCTGGGTGCCGTCATCGAGGCCCGCAGGACCCCGCAGGATTTTTTCCAGGGTGCCGGTGGTGCCCACCTTGATGCGGGTGCCGCGGGGCAGCACCGGGCTAGGGGTGGCCATGCCCCAGTGGAAACCACGGCCGGGGGCTTCGGCGGCCCGGGCAATGGGGGATCCGATCATCACGGCATCGGCCCCGCAGGCCAGACACTTGCAGATGTCGCCGCCCGTGACGATGCCGCCATCGGCCACGATGGGTACGTAGCGACCGCTTTCTTTGAAGTAGTCGTCGCGGGCTGCAGCGCAGTCGGCCACTGAGGTGGCCTGGGGAATGCCGATGCCGAGAACGCCGCGGGAGGTGCAGGCGGCGCCTGGTCCGATGCCCACCATCACCCCAGCGGCTCCGGCGCGCATCAATTGAAGGGCGACGTCGTAGGTGACGCAGTTGCCCAGGATCACGGGAACCCCCATCTCCCGGCAGAGGGTGGCCAGATCGAGGGTGGCCTGGCCTTCCGGACCGATGTGCTCGGTGCTGACCACGGTGGCCTGCACGAAAAAGAGATCAGCACCGGCCTCGGCGATGGCCTTGCCGAATTTGAGGGCCGCAACGGGGGTTGCGCTCACGGCGGCGATGCCACCTTTTTGCTTGATTTCGCCAATGCGCTGGCGAATCAAGTCTTCCCTGACGGGTTGGCTGTAGAGCTCCTGCATCAACGGCACGAACTCCTCTTTGCCCACGGCGGCAATGCGATCCAACACGGGGTTGGGATCGTCATAACGGCATTGGACCCCTTCGATATTCAGAACCCCGAGGGCTCCGAGCTTGGCCAGCTCGACGCACATCGCCACGTCGACAACGCCATCCATGGCGCTGGCAATAATCGGGATCTCCCGGGTTACCCCGCCCAGGGTCCAGCTGCTGTCGGTAATCGCAGGATCCACAGTGCGACCACCGGGAACCAGGGCAATTTCATCGATGCCGTAGGCGCGACGAACAGTGCGGGAGCGACCGAGCTGGATGTCCACCTGAAACTTCCGTATTCGGGCCAACCTATCAACTTGCCTGCGGCGGAGTGCCTATTGGCGTAGGCGCTGCCAACGCTGGTTGAGCTGGTCGATCAACGTCTGCCGTTCCTCGCGGCGAAGCAGGGCCGGGGCTCCATGGCGGGCGATCCAGACCAGGGCCGTGAGTTCCAGGAGGCCGGCAAGCAACGGCACCCCTTCCAGGGCGCCTAGCACCGCTGCGTAGAGGCGCAAGACAAACAGGGCCCCGAGCAGTATGGCCAAGGCCTTCAGCGGCGATTGCAGTTGCTGCCAAAGGGTTTGGGGGGCATCACTGGCGGCCCAATCCGCAAGCTTGGTTGTGAGTATCTGCCACTCCCCACCATCCTGGCCTGGGTCTTCCTGGCCTGGGTCTTCCTGGCCTGGATCCTCCTGGTGGGGATCGTCGTGGCTTTGATCGTCGTGGGCCATGGTTGCCCGGTCGGCTTGGAAGGTTGAGGGGCACTTTAGGTGCGGCCTTAGGCCTCAAGCGCTACCAGGGTCGGCCTGGGATTCAAGGGTTGGAGGGGCAGGCTTAGGGGGAAGTGCCCGCTAACGATGCGGGTGATCAGCTCTTGGCCGATGGCCGCGGCCAGCCTGGGACTGTGGGCGGGGGCACAGGTGATCCGACGACCCTTGATGTGCAGTTCACCGGCCAGAAGGTCGCTGTAGCGGGCCGATCCCAGGCTGGGCTTCAGCCGCCTTGGGATTGCCAGATCCAGCACGGGCGCTTCTAGGGCGTCGTTGCCGGTGGCGGCCTGGCGCGCCACCGATTCGTTGATCAGGGGCACCGGTGCGGCGAT
>Ga0310331_10061_pt1 | contig 17905 bp, 20 predicted proteins | sample LakMicMDCLOrngC5_FD_195545 | JGI IMG/M metagenome (GOLD analysis project Ga0310331, IMG submission 195545) | Enriched freshwater cyanobacterial communities from Lake Michigan, Michigan, United States - MI23.DCL.Orng.C5 (v2) (version 2) | ecosystem: Environmental > Aquatic > Freshwater > Lake...
GAAACGGCGTTCCTGCTCCCCATCACTCACCGAAAACCAATACTTGAGCAGCACAATTCCCGAACGAACCAACATCCGCTCAAATTCAGGGCAAGAGTGCATGAACTCCTCCACCTGCTGGGGGCTACAAAAGCCCATGACCCGTTCAACACCAGCCCGGTTGTACCAACTGCGGTCGAAGATCACGATCTCGCCGGCCGAGGGGAAATGCTCCACATAGCGCTGGAAATACCACTGGGTCTTCTGCTGATCGGAGGGAGTTGCCAGGGCCACGACCCGACACCCCCTCGGGTTGAGTGGATCGGTGATGCGCTTGATGGTGCCTCCCTTGCCGGCCGCATCGCGCCCCTCAAACACAACGATCAAGCGAAAGCCTGAGGTCTTCACCCAATACTGCATTTTCACCAACTCCACCTGCAGCCGCTCGAGCTCTTGCCCGTAAAGCTGGCCGGAGAGTTTGTTCACTGCGGATCAGCTCCTGGGGTTATGGCAATCCTGGAGGCTTCTTCCTGGACAGGAAGGCCCGCACGAAGCGGACCAAACCAGCAACGACCAGAACCAACGCCCCCACCGCTACCGCAACCAGCAGCACCACCGCCACCACTTGGAGCAACCCCAGCAGCAACAGTTGCACCCCCCGAATCACGTTGGCCAGGGCCGTGCTCAACAGCAAGAGAGTGTCGAGGCGCTGGGGGAGCTGCATCAAACCAACCACCAAACCCACCCCGGCCGCAGCGATCAGAACGCCAGCAGCGGCCTGCTTCCAGGGCACGGGAGGCCTTTTGCGGCGAAAAACCTGGCGCTCCACCTTCGAGCCCTTCGGCCGTTTGCCGGACGGGCGGCGGGCAGGGCGGGATTGGGACTTCATACCACCAGGGAATAGCCAGCGCTTCGCATCCAGCGCTCAAATTCCATCAACACCAGCTCATTGGGGCAATCGATCAACGAGATCGCCCCCACGGTGCAATCCCCCTTACCTCCGTGGTGCAGGGAGAGGTGGAAGGTATCGCCACTGAGGCCACACACCTCAGGATCGCTGCGCACCACCACGGCAAGGGTGGCGCCCAGGCCGGCCACCCGGATTCGCAATTCCGACCAGCTCATCGTTGCCATGGGTTCAGTTTGGGGAGTGCTCGGAGAACGTCAAGGCCGGGCCCCTGGAACCGCCCCCCCTGGCACCGGCCCACCCGGGACCTTGGGCTGGGGCAGCATCAGGGCAAAGGCGGTGGCCAGCGCCAACACCAGGGCCCCTCCCAGGGGAGCTGCCAACCGCTGGGGCAAAGGAGTGCGTTCCAGCACGTCCCGGAGCTTCAGGGGCCGAGAGACGGGAATGGCGAGGGGGAGCTGCAGGCGGGGGTCCATCCGCAACAGATCGAGCACCCGCACCAGATCCGAAAGCTCAGCGTCATCCAGGCCAATCTGCAGCGGTGGGGTATCGCTCTGGCTGCTGCGCAGCATCAGGAGGTGCCCCTCTCCAGCCTCAGCCGGGCCAATGTCCACGGGCTGGGTGGCGTCGCCAAAGCGCCGGGCCACGCCGCTGATCCGGTGGCGGGCATAGGGCATCACCACTTGCATCAAGGCCACCAAATGTTCCTTACGGCCTTCCAATTGGGGCCTGCCGGCCCAATCCAGGGTCCAGCTGGTGATGATGCCAACGGCATCGTCAGGCTGTCCTGCGGACACATCCGGCAAGCCCTCCACCTGGAGACGGCAGCTGAGTTGGTCGTAGCGAAGGGTTTGTTTCATCAAGATCCCGCATCCAGGAGGCTGGCTTTGAGCCGCTCAAAGCCCCCAGCGCCTGAGGCCAGGGCCAAGGACTGCACCAATTGCCTGCACTCCGCCACGCAGGTTTCGGGGTTGAGGTACTTCTGCACCCCGCCCCGCCGGGGGTTCATGCGCTCCTTCACCAACTCAGAGAGGCGGGATTGGAACAGGGCCCAGCGCTGCACCAGCACCTCAGGAGCTTCGGCTTGGGAAAGCAACCCCCGCAACACCGGATAGAGGCGATCCGCGAGAGCGCAAAGGATCCGAATCAGGGCATCCCCATCGGCGGCCGCCAGCTCGCCGCGCCGGGTGGTGCGACGCAGGGGGTTATGGCAACGGCTTTTCCAGAGCTCCACCCGGTTCGGGAAGCGATCGGTAAAGCCCATCTGCTCGCTCATCCACACCATGGCCTCACCCCCATTGAGATCAAGGGCTTCCACGCTGAGCAGCAACAAATCAAGGCGTTCAATCCCCCGACGCGGAAGTCGGAGGCTGATCTCCAGCGTGGGGGAATCGTGGGGCATGGCTGCGATGATGCCAGCAATAGCGCCCCAACGTCACGCCCATGGCCATTTCCGCGCGTGAGAACTTGCGTGAGCTGGACCTGCGGCAACTGGTCAGGGACGTGCCCGATTTTCCCAAGCCAGGCATCCTGTTCCGCGATCTCACACCGCTGATGCGTGATCCGGAGGGATGGCAAGAAGTGATCCGCCAGCTCACGAGCCTCTGCGAACGGGTGCAGCCGGACCTGATCGTGGGCATTGAATCCCGGGGCTTCATCGTGGGAACAGCCCTGGCCACCGCCGTTCGCCTCGGTTTTGTGCCCGTGCGCAAACCCGGCAAGTTGCCGGGCTCCGTCACGGGGGTGGATTACGCCCTGGAATACGGCACCGATCGGCTTGAGATCAGCAGTGATGCCCTCGAGGGGGGCCAAAAGGTGCTGGTGATCGACGATCTCCTGGCCACCGGTGGCACCGCGGCAGCCTGCGCCCAACTGGTTGCGGCCGCCGGCGGCGAACTCTGCGGTTTTGGCTTTGTGGCCGAACTGGCCGCCCTCAACGGCCGCCACAAACTGCCAGCCGACCAACCGATTGAATCCCTGATCATCTACAGCTGATCATCGGCAAGTCGTCCTGGCTCTCCTGCCAGGCGAGCACCGCATCGAATTGCTCCAGGCTGAGTAAGCCATACCGCCACAGCACCACGGGCAAGGGCGCCTGCTCCAGTTGGCCCTGCCTGATCCCCAGGGCAAGGGCACTGTCAGCCAGGCCCAGCCGGTGGCGTAAAAAGCCCAGCAAGGCGGGCTGGGGCGATGGCTGGGGCGCGGTGCTGATCACCACAACGTCCTCCCAAGGGGAATGCATGCTGATCAGCCGCCCAGCACCTGGCAGGGCCCATGGGTCATCGCCGCCAAACTGAAACGCCTCAGCCAGGGCAGCCGCGCCAGGGCCACCAAGCCCAATCGCCGCAGGGGCAGCAAGAGGGGGGCCCGATTGGAGAACAACCGCACCAGCAGGTCGGTGGCCGCCAGGGTGAGCAGGAGATCGGGCCAACGCCTCAGGCCATAGGCGGCGGGGAGACGCTCGGCGGCCAGGCGCCCAGCCGATGCCCGCTGGGCCAAGCGATGAAGAACAGCCACATCGCGCCAGCAGAGATTGAGCCCCTGGCCCCCCACCGGGTGGCAGCGATGGCCGCTCTCCCCGAGCAACACACAGGAACCCCGGTGTTGGCGCCTGGCCAATTGGAGCGCCACGGGGAAGGCCCGCGGTTGGTCGAGCAAGCCATCGGGCTGGAACCGGTCGGGCAGGGCTCCAGCCAGGGCATCGAGGAAGGCGGCATCAGCCAAGCTTTCGAGCTGGCGACAGCGTCCCTGGGGGGCACTCCAGACCACCTGGAATTGGCCCTCGCCGAGGGGCAACACCGCAAAGGGGCCCTCTGGACGCAGCAGTTCCCAGGCCTGGTCGTCGTCGGAACCCCGCATGGCCACCGTGGCTGTCAGACAGCTCTGGCGATAACTCCATTGCCAAAGGCCAATGCCCAGGGCCTCCCGGATGGGGGAGTGGGGACCATCGGCCGCCACCACCAGATCCGCTGGGCTTGATCCCATCGCAGGAGCCATGGATTGCCCCAGCTGGGTGGTGATGGCTGGATGGACCTGCAACCGCTCAAGCAACACAGCCATCAGGGGCCGGTGCTGGGCAATCCAGCCCAGGGCGGCACCTTGGCGCTGGGCCGCACCTTGGCGTTGGGCAAAGGGGGCGGCCAAATCGGCAAGGGCAAAGGCCACCGAGGCCCTAGCGCCGAGATCGAGCAACTCCAGACGCCGAAAGGGCACCATCAAGGGATCGCAGGCCTGCCAAAGCCCGAGCCGCTCGAGCAGCTTCCGGCTGGACTGGGTGAAGGCATAGGCCCTAGTGCGCTCCAGCAGGGCTGATGGTCCGAGGGGATCGACGATCGTCACCTGCCAGCCGGCATCGGCCAGGGCAAGGGCAGCCAGGGCACCGGTGGGGCCGGCACCCATCACCTGGGCCTGGAGTGGCTGGGGCATGAACAGACCCTGGGGACACAAAAAAGCCGCAGCAAGTCTGCTGCGGCGGAGGAAAAGCTGGATTGAAGACTGGCTTCAAGTCAGTTGGTTACAAGCCCATGGGCTCGAGCGACTTTCGATCTTCAGCCGATGCCGAGCAGGCCGCGGGTGAAGGATTCGCCACCCAGGGCGATCTCCGTAGCCAGAAGGGCAATGAAGCCGAGCATGGCCATGCGGCCATTCAGCTTTTCAGCGCGCTCATGGAAGCCCCAGCTGCTCTCCACGTCCACCACTTCCATGCGGGGTTCGGTGGCAAAAGCGTTGAGGCGGCCGCCGTCTTCGGTGGTGACGGTGGCGCCGCGGATGGTGGGAGCGGTGGATGCTGCTTGGGTCATGACCAGCTCGTAAAGGGTTGTTACTGAAACTGTAACGCAATGTTGCGGGCCTTTCAGCGCAAACGCAGAAGACACAGCTCTTCAAAGGCAGGCCGCAGCAAATAGGGGTACTCCCCGACCCACAATTTCAGCTGGGGAATCCAGGCATCACTGAGGGCCCCAACGCGGGAAAAGTCCTTGCGCTCACTCAGTACAAGCAGGCGCACCACCATGCCAGGCCTGATCTTTTCGTACTTCTTGTTGAACGGGCAACGCACCTTGCCCAGGTAGCCGTCCTCATCCTCGAGCTCCAGGGTGAGCCAGGTGCGGTGGTTCTCCACCAATTCCAGCCGGCCCTGCTTGTTGGCCTGCTCGCGGCGGCCCTCCACCACATCCGTGGTGTACACATCGCCCACCTGGCCCTCAAAGATGGCTCCGGCTGGATAGCGGCGCAGGGTGGCGTTCTTCTGGCCTGCCTCGAGGATCGGTCCCCAGAGCAGGTACAGGGCAAACACCACGCCCGTCACCAGAAAGACCGATCCAAACTGGCTGCTGAACAGCAGGGTCTGGCTAACCAGCAGGGTTACCACGGCCCCAATCACCGAAATCAGCACCCGGCGCAACACCGCTTCAGGGTTGCCGGTGCAGGCATTGAACTGGGGGCCCGTGGCCACCGCTGGAATCAGCCTGGGCAGCTCGCCCGGGCGCAGGGGGATCAGCATGGGGAGAGGGTCCTCAAATCAGGCGTTCGAGGCCGTAGACAAGCCCCCCCAAGCTGCGCACCTTTCGCACGGTGAGCAAGACCCCGGGCATGTAGGCCGAGCGGTCGATGGTGTCGTGGCGCAGGGTGTAGGTCTCGCCCGGAGCCCCAAACAACACCTCCTGGTGGGCCACCAGGCCTGGAAGACGAATCGAATGGAGCCGCAGGCCACTCTCCCGTTGGCCGCCACGGCAACCCTGGAGGGTTTCATGCTCCTCCACCTGCACCGGGTTGAAGCTCTTGCCCAGGTCCTCCATCAACTCGGCCGTTTTGATGCAGGTGCCGCTTGGGGCGTCGGCCTTGCGGTTGTGGTGCAGCTCGGTGAGCTCGGCGTAGTCATAAAAACGGGCAGCGGCGGCTGCGGCCTGCTGCAGCAGCACCATGCCCACGGAAAAGTTGGGGATAACGGCCCCCCCCACGCTGGCCTTATCGGCAAAGACCGCCAAATCCTGCAGCTGCTGGGGGCTGAGGCCGGTGGTGCCAACCACGGGGTGGACCCCATAGGCGATGGCGGCCCGGGTGTGCTCGTAAACCACCTTGGGATGGGTGAAATCCACCAACACCGCAGCGCCGCCCTCGCGGGCGGCCTGGCTGGCGGCACAGAGGCAGCCTTCGAAATCAGCGGTGATGGCCACATCCAAGGCGCCCAAGCCCAGCTCCAGGCCCACGTCGGCCCCTTCGCTGCCTGGGGTGGTGTCCACCGCTCCCACCAGCTCACAATCGGCAGCCCCAACCACGGCCTTCACCACCTCAGCCCCCATACGGCCCAGGGCACCAGCCACCACAACCGGGATTGGCGCCGGAACTGGAGTTGTCATTGCGGATCAACCATTGCTGCAGAGCCTATGGGCCAAGCCCGCGTCAGGGCTTAAAGCTTCGTAAGCTTGCTCCAATTGCCCAGTTAGCGCCGATGTTCACGCAGGTCCGCTCCGCCAACCGCCGAGTCAGCCCCGCAGACGTGAACGGTCGCGCCGTGATGAAGGCGGTTTATTTGGTGCTTGAGCCCCAGTACCAAAACTCCCTCACCCAGGCCGCCACCTCGCTCAACGACCAGAACGGCCCCCTGGCGATCGAACTGAGCGGCTACCTGATTGAGGAACTCCGGGATCCCCAGAACTACGCCGACTTCTGCGCCGATGTGGCCGAAGCCGATGTGTTCATCGCTTCCTTGATTTTCATTGAAGATCTGGCCCAAAAGGTGGTGGAGGCCGTTGCCCCCCACCGCGACCGGCTCAAGGCCGTCGTGGTGTTCCCCTCCATGCCGGAGGTGATGCGCCTCAACAAACTCGGCACCTTCTCGATGGCCCAGTTGGGCCAGAGCAAGAGTGCCATTGCCAGCTTCATGAAGAAGCGCAAGGAGGCCGGTGGTGCTGGCTTCCAGGACGCCATGCTGAAACTGCTCAACACCCTGCCCACGGTGTTGAAGTATTTGCCGGTGGAGAAGGCCCAGGATGCCCGCTCCTTCATGCTCAGTTTCCAGTACTGGCTGGGCGGCACGCCGGACAACCTCCGGAATTTCCTGCTGATGCTTGCGGACAAATACGTCTTCCCCAAAGGTGAAGACGGTCGCCCCGAGCTCGCCATTGCCGATCCGGTGGTCTTTTCAGACCTCGGCATCTGGCACCCCATGGCCCCGGGGATGTTCGAAGACCTCAAGGAATACCTCAATTGGACCGCGAGCCGCAGCGAGCTCTCCGAAGAGGCACGCAAGGGTCCGGTGATCGGCCTGGTGCTCCAGCGCAGCCACATCGTCACCGGCGATGAAGCCCACTACGTGGCGGTGATCCAAGAGCTCGAGTACCGCGGTGCCACCGTGATTCCCGTCTTCTGCGGCGGCCTCGACTTCACCAAGCCGGTGAATGCCTTCTTCAAGGACCCCCTCAACCCCGACCAACCCATCGTGGATGCCGTGGTGAGCCTCACGGGTTTTGCCCTGGTCGGAGGCCCCGCCCGCCAGGACCATCCCAAGGCCATCGAGGTGCTCAAGAGCCTCAACCGCCCCTACATGGTGGCCCTGCCCCTGGTGTTTCAAACCACCCAGGAATGGGAGGAGAGCGATCTGGGCCTCCACCCCGTGCAGGTTGCCCTGCAGATCGCCATCCCCGAGCTGGATGGCGCCATTGAACCCATCGTGCTCTCCGGCCGGGACGACGCCACCGGCAAGGCCCACACCCTCCAAGACCGGGTGGATGCGATCGCCGAACGGGCGATTCGCTGGGCCTCCTTGCGCACCAAGCCCCGGGCTGAGAAAAAGTTGGCCATCACGGTGTTCAGCTTCCCCCCCGACAAGGGCAACGTGGGCACCGCGGCCTACCTGGATGTCTTCGGCTCGATCTACAGGGTGCTCGAAGAAATGAAGGCCAAGGGCTACGCCATCGACGACATGCCCCGCACGCCGAAGGCCTTGATGGAAGCCGTGCTGAGTGATCCGGAAGCCCTCGCCGGCGCCCCGGAACTCGCCATTGCCCACCGCATGAGCGTGGAGGAGTACGAGCGGCTCACCCCCTATTCCGAACGGCTCGAAGAAAACTGGGGCAAACCCCCCGGCAACCTCAACTCCGACGGCACCAACCTGCTGATCTACGGCCGCCACTTCGGCAATGTGTTTGTGGGGGTCCAACCCACCTTTGGCTACGAAGGCGACCCCATGCGGTTGCTCTACTCCCGCAGTGCCAGCCCCCACCACGGGTTTGCCGCCTACTACACCTACTTGGAGAAGGTGTGGCAAGCCGATGCAGTCCTGCACTTCGGCACCCACGGCTCCCTGGAGTTCATGCCCGGCAAACAGATGGGCATGAGCGAAACCTGCTACCCCGATTCCCTCATCGGCGGCCTGCCCAACCTCTACTACTACGCCGCTAATAACCCCTCCGAGGCCACGATCGCCAAACGTCGCGGTTATGCCTCCACGATTTCCTATCTCACCCCACCAGCGGAAAATGCTGGCCTCTACAAGGGTCTCAAGGAACTCGGCGAACTGGTGGGTTCCTACCAACAGCTGCGCGAAAGCTCCCGGGGGGTGCAGATCGTGAACGCCATGGTGGAAACGGCACGCCAGTGCAACCTCGACAAGGACGTAGACCTGCCCGAGCTGGATGCCTCTGAGATCGACCTGGACGCCAGGGATGCGGTTGTGGGCGCGGTTTATCGCCAACTGATGGAGATTGAAAGCCGGCTGCTGCCCTGCGGCCTCCACACCATCGGCAAGCCCCCCACCGCCGAGGAAGCCATCGCCACCCTGGTCAACATCGCAGCCCTGGAGCGCGAAGAGGATGGGCTCCGCTCCCTGCCAGCCCTGCTGGCGGAAAGCTTGGGTCGCACCATCGACGACGTCTACAAAGGCAACGACGATGGCGTCCTCGTCGATGTGGAGCTCAACCGCACGATCACCGAGGTCTGCCGCGCTGCCGTTGGCGCCATGGTGAAATCCGTCACCGGCGCCGATGGCCGCGTCGACCTGCGGGGCCAGTTCGGCTGGTTCTTCAACCTGCTGGAGCGCTTTGGCTTCAAACTGCCCAGCCCTTGGCTGGGCGCTTGCAACGCTGCCGGCTTCCCCGGGGTGGACCAGGCCGAACTCGACAAGCTGTTTGGCTACCTGCGCTTCTGCCTGGAGCAGATCTGCGCAGACATGGAAATGGAAAGCCTGCTGCGGGCCCTTGATGGCGAGTATGTGCTGCCCGGCCCTGGCGGCGACCCGATCCGCAACCCCGGCGTGCTGCCCAGTGGCAAGAACATCCACGCCCTCGATCCCCAGTCCATCCCCACCCGGGCAGCCATCGCCGCCGCCAAGGTGGTGGTAGATCGCCTGATTGAGCGGCAGAAAGCCGAGCAAGGCGCCTGGCCCGAAACGATTGCCTGCGTCCTCTGGGGCACCGACAACATCAAGACCTATGGCGAATCCCTGGCCCAGATCCTCTGGTTCATCGGCGTGCGCCCCGTGGCCGATTCCCTCGGCCGGGTCAACAAGCTCGAGCTCATCTCCCTCGAAGAGCTCGGCCGGCCCCGCATCGACGTGGTGGTGAATTGTTCCGGGGTGTTCCGCGACCTGTTCATCAACCAGATGGGCCTGATCGACCAGGGCGTGAAGATGGCCGCCGAGGCCGATGAGCCCCTCGAGATGAACTTCGTGCGCAAGCACTCCCAGGAGCAGGCCGCTGCCCAGGGCATCTCCCTACGCGATGCCGCCACCCGGGTGTTCTCCAACGCCAGCGGCAGCTATTCCTCCAACGTCAACTTGGCGGTGGAGAACAGCACCTGGGAAGAAGAGAACGAACTGCAGGAGATGTACCTCTCCCGCAAGACCTTCGCCTTCAACGCCGACAACCCCGGCGAAATGAACCAAAACCGCGAAGTGTTCGAATCGGCCATGAAAACCGCCGATGTGACCTTCCAAAACCTGGATTCCGCCGAAATCTCCCTCACGGACGTGAGTCACTACTTCGACTCCGACCCCACCAAGCTCATCCAGGGTTTGCGGGATGACGGCAAAGCCCCGGCCAGCTACATCGCCGATACCACCACCGCCAATGCCCAGGTGCGGTCCCTCAGCGAAACCATTCGCCTCGATTCCCGCACCAAGCTGCTCAACCCGAAGTGGTACGAGGGCATGCTCAATTCGGGCTACGAAGGGGTGCGCGAAGTAGCCAAACGGCTCAACTTCACCCTGGGCTGGAGTGCCACCAGCGGAGCTGTTGACAACTTCGTCTACGAGGAGGCCAACGAGACCTTCATCAACGACCCCGAGATGCGCAAGCGGCTGATGGAACTCAACCCCCACAGCTTCCGCCGCATTGTGGGCACCCTGCTGGAAGTGAACGGCCGCGGTTACTGGGAAACCAGCGACGAAAACATCACCCAACTGCAGGAGATCTACCAGGAGATCGAAGACCGGATCGAAGGCGTCACCAACTAGGTCCCTGTGCTGCTCGCCCTGACACCACCTGGGGCATCGGGGGCAGCCCTCCCAACCACCCTGGTCGCCATTGCGCTGATCATCGTGGTGGCCCAACTGCTTGGTGAACTCGCCCAGCGGCTTCACCAACCCAGGGTGATTGGCGAAATCGTTGGGGGCATCGTGCTTGGCCCCAGCGTGCTTGGGGCGTTCCTACCGGGCCTGGAGGACCACCTATTTGCCCCGGCCGTGCGCGGCCAATTAAACGTGCTCGGTCAGTTGGGGCTGGTGCTGTTCATGTTCCTGATTGGGCTTGAGCTCAACCCCAAGCTGCTGCAGGGCCGGCTGCCCCTGGCAAGCCGAATTACCGCCGTGGGGGTGGGGATGCCCTTGGCGCTGGGGATCCTGCTGGCCTTGGTGCTCGAAGCCTGGCAGCCCCAGTTGCTCCCCGGCGACCACGCCCTTGCCCCGTTGCTCTTTATGGGCACGGCCCTGGCGATTACGGCCTTCCCCGTGCTCGCCAGGATTCTGAGGGAACGGAACTTGCTGAGCCAACCCCTGGGCGCCTTGGCAATTACGGCAGCCGCCATTGAAGATGTGGTCAGTTGGGTGTTGCTGGCCATTGCCGTGGCCACGTCCCGCTCAAACACCGGGCTGGGGGCCCTTACCCCCCTGGTGGGTACGGCCGCCTGGAGCTGGTTTCTGCTCGTGGGCTTGCGCCCGCTACGCCTCTGGCTCGAAGCCCGCTACCGCCAGCACCACCAGCTGGGCCCCATGCTCCAGGCCTGCCTGTTTGGCGGAGCGCTGCTAAGCGCAGCTGTCACCGAATGGCTCGGGGTGCACCTGATTTTCGGGGCGTTTCTCTGGGGACTGGCCATGCCCCGCTACGAACCCCTACGGCGCCGCCTGGAATTGCGCCTCGATGCGGTGGTCTTGCAACTCTTGTTGCCGCTGTTTTTTGCCATCAGTGGCCTGAGCACCCAGATCGGCAGCCTCAACACCCCGGCCCTTTGGGGAGCCGCTGCCCTGGTGTTAGCCGTGGCGGTGGGGGGCAAATTTCTTGGCACCTGGGCCGTGGCCAGGGCGAGCGGCATGCCCGAGCAGGAGGCCCAAGCGATGGGCTGGCTGATGAACACCCGGGGCCTCACCGAACTGGTGATCCTCAATGTGGGCCTCGAGCTTGGGGTGATCAGCACCGAACTGTTCACCATGGGCGTGCTGATGGCCCTGGTCACCACGGTGATGGCCGGCCCCCTACTAGGCCGACTGGGCTACAAGCCGGCCCAGGGAGCCTCTTAGCCCCAGCCTTGGGCCAGGCCCTAGCGCCACAACGCATCGGCCATCCGGGCCGTTTGCACCATCGGGCCCACATCGTGGGCCCGCAGGATTCGGGCCCCCTTGGCAATCGCCTGGCCGCCAACGGCAGCCGTGCCCCAAAGGCGGGCCTGGGGGCGGGGCTGATCGAGCACATCGCCAATAAAACGCTTGCGCGAGGCACCGATTAACACCGGATAACCCTCGGCCACCAGCAGATCCAGCTGGCGCAGGAGCTCCAGGTTCTGGTCCGTGGTTTTGGCAAAGCCCAGGCCCGGATCCCAGATCACTTGGCTCGCGGCCACCCCAGCCGCCAGGGCTTGGTCGGTGGCGTCCAGCAGGGCATCTCGCACCTCCAGGGTCACGTTGGCGTAGGTGGCCAGCCCATCCATCGCCTGGCTGCTGCCGCGGCTGTGCATCAGCACATAGGGGCAGCCGCTTGCCGCCACCACCGGGACCATGGCCTGATCGGCCACGCCGCGCACATTGTTGATCCAGTTAGCACCAGCGGCCAAGGCCCGTTCGGCCACAGCCGGGTGGAAGGTGTCGATGGAGAGCAGGGCCTGGGGATGGGCCTGGCGAATGGCGACAAGGACAGGACCTAAGCGCCGCCACTCCTGGTCGGCATCGAGCTCCAGGGCCCCAGGTCTGGTGCTTTGCCCGCCGAGGTCGAGGACATCAGCCCCAGCAGCAAGCATTCGAGCCGCCTGGCGAACAGCCGCTTCCGGACGATCAAAACGGCCGCCATCGCTAAAGGAATCGGGGGTGACATTGATCACCCCCATCACCCAGGTGCGGGCCCCCCAGGCAATCACCCGGCTGGCGCTTGGTAGTTGGCGATGCGCCCGAAGCTCAGGGGATCGAGGGACGCCCCGCCCACCAGCACCCCGTCAATGTCGCTCTGGCCCATCAGATCGTCGATGGTGGCTGGGGTGACCGAACCGCCGTACTGGACGATCACGTCGTCGTGGCCCACCCATCCCCGGATCAAGCCACAGATGCGGTTGGCTTCTTCCGCGGCGCAGGTCTTGCCCGTACCAATGGCCCAAATCGGCTCGTAGGCCACGATCAAGCTGCTGGGATCCACCGCATGGAGGCCCTGCTCAATCTGGCGATGGATCACCCGCTCGGTTTCGCTGGATTCCCGCTGGTCCAGGCTTTCGCCCACGCAAAGGATGGGGATCAAACCGTGCTTTTGGGCCGTGCGGGCCCGCAGGTTGATCTGCTCGTCGGTTTCGCTGTAGTACTTGCGAGGTTCGCTGTGGCCCACGATCGCGTGGGAGACCCCGTGTTCCACGAGCATGGCGGCGGAGATCATGCCGGTGTAGGCCCCCTTCTCCTCCCAGTGCACGTTCTGGGCCGCCACGGAAACCCCAGCCCCGGCCAGGTGGCGCGACAGGGTCGGAATGGAGGTAAACGGAGGGGCGATCACCACCTGCCGATCCGCAGGCAGGTCCTCGATCAGGGGGCGGAAGGCAGCCGCAAAAACCCGCGTTTCTTCGCAGGTCATGTGCATCTTCCAGTTGCCGGCAATCACAGCCTTGCGCACCTGCTTAACCCAAGCGTCTTGAAGGGCAACCTAATGGGCCGCCGGAAAGGGCCCACCAGCACGGCCCCAATTCAGGGCCGTGCTGGTGGGGTCACCACGATCTCGCGGCCATCAATCTGCACCGCGTCACCCAGGCCCAATTGGCGACCGCGGCGGGTTTCGATGGCCCCATTCACCCGCACGTCGCCGCGCTGGATCCGCAGCTTGGCCTCCCCTCCGGTGCCAACCAGCCCCTGAAACTTTAGAAATTGGTCGAGTTTCAAGGCCTGGCAAGCGCTGATAGCGTGCCGGCATGCTCGCACCTTCATCGGCCGGCTTTCGCGCCCTCTGGCCGCTGTTGAAGCCCCACCGCCGTCGCCTGCTGCTGGGTGGGCTGTGCATGCTCGTTTTTGTGGCCTGCTGGCCCCTGCTGGCCTGGCTAGCCGGTCAATTGATTCCCGCCATTGGCGCCGGCGACCTCCCGGCCGTGGCCCGCACGATTGGGGCGGCCTTGGTGGTTTTCATGGTGCAAAAGGCCGCCCAATTCGGCCAGGACATCCTCCTGGCAGGGCCAGCCCTGCGGGTGAGCCAGGAGCTACGCCGCAGCCTGTTTGCCCGGCTGCAAACCCTGGATTTTGGGGCGCTGGAAAAGCTGTCCGCCGGCGATCTCACCTACCGGCTCACCGAAGACGCCGACCGGGTGGGGGAGGTGATTTACAAGACCATCCAAGACACCACCCCCAGTGCCCTGCAATTGGTGGTGGTGTTGGGCTACATGGTGTGGCTCGACTGGCCCCTCGCCCTGGCCACCCTGCTGCTGGCCCCAGTGGTGGCCCTGCTGGTGAGCAGCTTTGGCGCCCGGGTGATGGGCGCAGCCGAGCGCAGCCAAAAACAGGTGAGTGACTTGGCCAGCCTCCTCGGCGAAGCCATCGGCGGCCTGCCCCTGGTGCGGGCCTTTGCCGCGGAACCCTGGCTCCAGGAGCGGTTCGACACCGAAATCGACCTGCATCGCCAAGCCCGCTACCGCACCCTGCGCCTGTTGGCCCTGCAACACCCGGTGGTGGGCTTCATCGAAGCGGCCGGCATTCTCACCGTGCTGCTGGTGGGGGCAGCGCGCATCCAAGCCCAGGGCTTGGATAGCCAAGGCTTCAGCAGCTATGTGGCTGCCTTGCTGATGCTGATCGATCCGATTGGCCACCTCACCACCAACTTCAACGAGCTGCAGCAGGGTCAGGCCTCGCTCAAGCGCCTGCGGGCCATTGAAAGCGAACCCGTGGAGAAACCCGACAGCGCTAGGGCCCAACCCCTCGGGACCGTGCGCGGCGAGCTGCGGCTGGATCAGGTGAGCTTTGGTTACGACCCCGCCAGCCCCGTGCTCCACAGCGTGAGTCTCCAGGTGCAACCCGGCCAGGTGGTGGCCCTGGTGGGACCTTCCGGAGCGGGCAAGAGCACCCTCTTTTCCCTGCTGTTGCGCTTCAACATTGCCCAAACGGGCCAGGTGCTGCTCGACCAACAGAACCTGGTGGACCTACGCGCCCGGGATCTGCGCCAGGCCATCGCCCTAGTTCCCCAACAAAGCAGTGTGTTCTCGGGAACGGTGGCCGAAGCCATTGCCTTTGGCCGGCCGGCCAGTCCCGAACAAATCCGGGAAGCGGCCCGCGTGGCCAATGCCTCTGGGTTCATCGAAGCCCTACCGGGGGGCTACGCCAGCCGCATTGAAGAGCGGGGCAGCAATTTCTCCGGCGGCCAACTGCAACGCCTGGCGATCGCCAGGGCCGTGTTGGGCGATCCGGCTGTCCTGCTGCTGGATGAAGCCACCAGCGCCCTCGATGCGGAGGCCGAGGAAGCGGTGCAAATGGGGCTAAGGCAGGCCATGAAGGGCCGCACCGTGGTGGTGATTGCCCACCGGCTCTCGACCGTGCAGGAAGCCGACCAAATTCTGGTGCTCGATGGCGGACGGATCGTCGAACGGGGCAGCCACAACCAGCTGATGGCTACGGCTGGTCGCTATCGCGAGCTATGCGAGCGACAATTCATCCACCTACAAGCCTGACTGGGCGAGAAAGCAAATGGGCTGGGACTACCGCGTCATTCACATCAATGTCGAGGGAGGTAATCCACCGGAACCCCCATCGCCAAAAACCGATAGTGAACGGCTCGGGGGGGCCCTGAGCCCCGAATTTCTCAAGAAGGAATTCCCCCAGCAATACGCAGCTGAGGCGAGGAAACCCCGCCATCCCGCCGAGCAATTGCAGTTTTTTCTCAATGCCCTCGGCAAGGAGAACTGGGAACTGGTGGAAGCTCCCCAGGTGGGTCCATTGCTGATGTTTGTGTTTAAGCGGCCAAACACAGACCCGGCAGCCACATCGGAGCCGCCCACCGCAACCCCCAAGCGCAAGAAGGGCGAATAGGCCCTGGCCACCCCTGCCATAGGCGCCCTACCCTGAAGCCGCATGTCCTGCTACTGACGTGGAAACCGACACCCAACCCCCCGTGCTGACCTTTGAGGGCAAGCGCTACGACCTGAACACCCTGCCCGATGAGATGAAGGAGTTGGTGCGGGGCATGCAAGTGGCTGATGCCCAGTTGCGCATGCATGAAGACACCCTCAAGGTGCTGGCCGTGGGCCGCCAATCGATGGCCATGCAATTGAACGAGAAGCTCAAGGGCATCACCCCAATGCCCGAGTAAGAGGCGCCCGAGTAGGAGGTGCCCGATTGAGGGGTGCCCCCTAGCTCACCACCTCTTTGGCCTCTTTGAGCACGGCCTCGGGAATATCGAGGCCCAGGGCTGCTCCCGTGGTGCGGTTCACCAAGAGCTCGGTTTTGGTCAAAGGCTCAAAGGCCAGCTTGGCGGGAGATTCGCCGCGCAGCACCTTGATCGCCAGTTGGCCTGCGGCATAGCCGTCGTCGTAATAAGCCCAACCAATCGTGGCCAAGCACCCCGGCAGCTTGATGTCGTCGGCATCGACGGAGAAGACCGGAATCTTGCGCTCCAAGCCCACCTTGGTGATCGAACCGAAGCCCTGGATGGTGGCGTAATCGCCAATCTTGACGAAGGCTTCCACCTTTTTCTCGGCCAGCACCTGGGCCGCCTGGAGCACCTCACCTGAATTGGCCACCGATTGGGCCACCACCGTGATGCCCCGCTTGGCCGCTTCTTGATTGAGGATCTTGGCCTCGTACTCCGAATTGGGCTCGCCGGGGTTGTAAATCAAACCCACGGTTTTGAGCTCGGGATTGAAGGCCCTGGCCAGATCGAGCTCCCTGCCCACCGGATTGGTGCCAATGGTGCCCACCACATTGGGCCGGTGTTGACCCACCCCCCCGGGAGGGGTGCCCGCACCGGCCCCCCAAGGATTGGAGCAGTAGCAGAAGATCACCGGAGTGGTGGCGGGGGCCACCTTCATGGCCGCCTGCAGGGGCGGGGTACCCACCGCCAGGATCATGTCCACCTGGTCGCCCACGAATTGCTTCATCACCAAGGTGGTGTTGGGCAACTCGCCGGCGGCATCCTTTTGGATGAAGTTGACGGTTTTACCTGGCAGGTAACCGGCCTCGGCAAGGGCCGCTTCAAAACCCTGGCGGGTGAGGGTGGGCGGCGGCGCATCCACCATTTGCAACATGCCAATGGTGGGACCCTTCACCTTGGGCGCACCCAATTTGCCGCAGGCTGCCAGGGCCAAGGTGCTGGCAGCTCCGGCCCCCATCAGGCCAAGAAACTCACGGCGAAGCAGGGCCATCCGAAGACTGGGCAGCTGAATTCACCATTGTGGCCGTGCCATAGAAGCCCCGCAATGCCTCTGGGCTGAGGGCTTCCCGTTCGGCAGCGGTCCAATCGCCGATTAAACGGCCTTCATGCAGCATCACCAGGCGGTCGCCATAGGTGAGGGCTTGATCCAAGCTGTGGGTCACCATCAAGGTGGTGGTGCCGAGCTGACGCACCAGCCGCTCCGTGAGGGCAATCACCGAGGCCTCGGCCCGGGGATCCAGGGCTGCGGTGTGTTCATCGAGCAACAGCAGTTCAGGGGAGCCCAGGGTGGCCATCACCAAACTCAGGGTTTGGCGCTGACCGCCGGAAAGTTGCCCCACGGGCTCGTCGAGGCGATGGGCCAGGGGCACCCCCAGGTCGTCCAGCAGGGTGCGGTAACGGCGTCGATCGACCCCATTCGGATGGAGCCCAACCAGGCCTCCCCATCCCAGGGCTGGTCGGTGCCTGCGCTCCGCCAGGCGCAGGTTTTCAGCCACGGTGAGGCCGGGGCAGCTGCCCTCCAGGGGGTTCTGCATCACCCGGCCGATCCAGCGGGCCCGGGCATGGTCTCGGCGCCGCTCCAGGGCCCGATCCCCGAGGTGAATGGAGCCTGCGCCGGCTTTCAGCGTGCCCGCCACCAGGTTCAACAGGGTGGATTTCCCCGAGCCATTGCTGCCAATCACCACCACAAACTGCCCCTGGGGACAGTGGAAGGAGAAATCCCGAAACAGCTGCCGCCAATCCCCACCGGGCAGGGGATGGCCCCAAGCCAGCTGCTCAACCCGCAAGCTCATCGGTGCGTCCCCCCTGGATCCGAAACCCCGGGAAGCCTGAGGCGGCCAAAAGCCAAGGCCACAAGCAATAGCAAGGCCGTGGTGAGCTTGAGATCCACCGGCTCCAGGCCCAATTGCAGGGCAATGGCAATCAAGGCTCGGAAGACCACAGCCCCCAGCACCACCGCACCGAGGGCCCAGGGAATCGACTTCGGCCGCAGCAC